>AMWB02085682.1_pt1 | contig 12794 bp, 8 predicted proteins | sample 200311 | NCBI WGS metagenome assembly AMWB02 (sample SAMN02737377, study PRJNA173069) | bioreactor metagenome | biome: anode biofilm in microbial fuel cells | place: USA: California | collected 2010-12-16 | reverse complement strand
GATGTGTGGGAACATGCCTATTATCTGGATTATCAGAACCGCCGTGGCGACTATATCCGGGCGTTCATGGATCACCTTGTGAGCTGGGATTTTGCCGAAAAAAACCTGGAGCCGGCCGGATGATCGACTGAAGATATGGAAATTGTCTTTCTCAATTGGCCTTGACATCAGTCGTAGCAGTATTATTTTTCTGACAATTGGATCATCAACAGGCAGTTATGAAAAACAGACAGAATTTACCATGAATTGAAGGAGATTTTTCCGGCACATGAGCAAAACCCATTCCTCCCAGAAGAAAACTGAAAAATCATCTCCCGAAGCGGAAATCCTCCTGCCCCCTGCTGACGAACAACCTGTTGAAAATCAATCTGTTTCAGATCCTGTCAAGGAGTTGGAAACGCGATGCGAAACGGCTGAGCAGGAGTCCAGACAGAATTATGAGCGTTTGCTCAGAGTTTCTGCGGATTTCGAAAATTTTAAAAAACGCTCGTTCAGGGAAGCGGATGATTTCAGAAAGTACGCCAACGAACTGCTGCTTCTGGAACTGCTGACGGTCGTGGACAATATGGAGCGCGCCATTCAATCCGCCAACAGTGGCAATGATGCTGCCGGATGCGTCATCGAGGGAGTTGAAATGACCCTGAAAGCGCTATTGAAGATTTTTGAAAAATTTTCAGTCAAACTTATTGAAGCTGTCGGAAAACCTTTTGATCCCAATTTTCATCAGGCCATGATGCAGGAACCATCGGACATGTATCCTGAAAATACCATTATCCGCGAGTTTCAGAAAGGATATCTGCTTCATGACAGGTTGCTGCGGCCTTCCATGGTGGTGGTTTCCAAGGGACCCGGCAAAACCGAATAATAAATCATTCGGCATCCGGCGCATTACCTGCCCCGGATGCAACATATACTGTTAAAGACATTATCTTTTATATATTCAAGGAGGATTACCCATGGGCAAAATTATTGGAATCGATTTAGGAACCACCAACTCCTGCGTGGCCATCATGGAAGGGGGCGAAGCCAAGGTATTGACCAATGCCGAAGGCGGCCGCACCACCCCTTCAATTGTGGCGATTTCGGAAAGCGGCGAACGCCTTGTCGGGCAGATTGCCAAACGTCAGGCCATTACCAACCCGCAGAATACCGTTTTTGCAGTCAAGCGGCTGATTGGCCGTAAATTTCAGACTCCCGAAGTGCAGAGAGACATCAAGGTGCTTCCTTATAAACTGGAGGAAGCCAGCAACGGCGATGTCCGCATCAATGTGCGGGACAAAACCCTGAGCCCGGCGGAGATTTCATCCTATATTCTGGCCAATATCAAGAAGACCGCCGAGGACTATCTGGGAGAGACCATTACGGATGCCGTCATTACGGTTCCGGCATATTTTAACGACAGCCAGCGCCAGGCCACAAAAGACGCGGGAAAAATCGCCGGACTGAATGTGCTTCGCATCATCAACGAACCGACCGCAGCCTCCCTGGCTTATGGACTGGACAAGAAAAAAGAGGAAAAAATCGCGGTTTTTGACCTCGGCGGCGGCACATTCGATATCTCCATCCTGGAGATCGGTGAAGGGGTATTTGAAGTCAAATCCACAAACGGCGATACCCATCTTGGCGGCGAAGATTTCGACCTTCGGCTCATTGAATATCTGGCCAGCGAATTTAAAAAAGAGCAGGGAATAGACATCCGCAGTGACAAGATGGCACTTCAACGCCTGAAAGAGGCGGCTGAAAAAGCCAAAATGGAGCTTTCATCCTCCATGGAAACCGATGTCAACCTGCCGTTCATCACCGCAGACGCCAACGGTCCCAAACATCTGAATATCCGGATCACACGGGCAAAACTGGAAGCCCTGGTTGCCGACCTGTTGGATAACCTGGAAGGTCCGTGCCGGATCGCGCTGAAAGATGCCGGCATGACCCCCAACGACATTCAGGAAGTGGTGCTGGTCGGCGGCATGACCCGCATGCCAGCGGTTCAGGATCGGGTTAAACGGATTTTCGGCAAGGAACCCCACAAGGGCGTCAACCCGGATGAAGTCGTGGCCATCGGGGCAGCTATCCAGGGCGGGGTTCTGGGTGGAGACGTCAAGGATGTTCTGCTTCTGGATGTCACGCCGCTGTCGCTCGGCATTGAAACACTGGGCGGTGTGATGACCCGGTTGATTGAAAAGAACACCACCATTCCCACCAAGAAAAGCCAGGTGTTCTCAACAGCCGCGGACAACCAGCCGGCCGTTTCCATTCATGTGCTTCAGGGCGAACGGGAAATGGCGACCGGGAACAAAACCCTGGGCCGTTTTGAACTGGTCGGCATTCCGCCGGCACCGCGCGGCGTGCCGCAGATCGAGGTAACCTTTGACATTGACGCAAACGGTATTGTCAATGTTTCCGCCAAAGATCTGGGAACCGGTAAGGAACAGTCCATCAAGATCACGGCTTCCAGCGGGCTGAATAAGGATGAAATCAACAAACTGATCCGGGATGCTGAAATGCATGCCGAAGAAGACAAGAAGAAAAAAGAGCTGGTTGAGGCCCGAAATGGCGCGGACACCTTGATCTATTCAACAGAGAAATCCCTGAAGGATCTGGGGGAAAAAGTGGACGGCGCCACTCGCGCCCAGGTGGAAGCTGCGATCACACCGCTTAAAAAGGCGATGGAAGGCGACGATATCGAACAAATCAAGCGCCTGACCGATCAGCTCATGCAGGCATCCCACAAGGTTGCCGAAGCCATGTATCAGAAAGCCTCCCAGTCCGGCGATCCCTCCGAAGGGGCTGCAGGCGGTCCCGGACCCGGATCCGAAGGATTTTCGTCCTCAAAACCGGCTGATGACGATGTGGTGGATGCGGATTTTGAGGAAGTCAAAGGGAAGAAATAAACAACGCCGGCAAAGGCTATGGGCAATAGGCAATAGGCAATAGGCAATAGGCTATGGGCTATGGGCTATGGGGGGAAACGGTTTTGCACGCTTGCACGACCCATAGCCTATGTCCTGTAGCCCACAGCTTTATTTTTATTCAACCTTGAAGCTTTCCGCAGTTCCCGCATATTCTTTGCGCAGTTTCGGCTTTTCGATTTTTCCGGTAGGATTTCGCGGCACCGCTGCAAAAATGATCTTTCTGGGTCTTTTGTACCGGGGAAGACCGTTGCAGAATGCATTGATTTCATCCTTGGTCAAATCCTGACCCGGCTTTACCTGGACGATGGCGGTTGCAATCTCTCCCAAACGAAAACTGGGAAGACCGATAACCGCAACGTCCTGAACCTTGGGATGAGATTGAAGCCAGTCTTCGATTTCCACCGGATAAATATTTTCTCCGCCGGTGATGATCACGTCTTTTTTCCGGTCCACCAGCCAGATAAACCCCTCTGCATCCTCTCTGGCAATATCTCCGGTCAGGAGCCACCCGTTCACCAGAACGCTTTGCGTTGCCGCCGGATTGCGATAGTACTCCTTCATCACCCCCGGCCCCTTGATCATGAGTTCTCCCGGACTTCCTTTTTCAACAGGATTCAGTTTGGCATCCACGATTTGATATTCCCAGTCGAAGCCCGGCCGGCCGATGGCACCGACCTTATGCATGTTTTCCACCCCGAGATGCACACAGCCGGGCCCGGTGGACTCCGTCAGCCCGTAATTGGTGTCGTATTCATGCAGGGGAAAAACTTTTTTCCATTCCCGGATCAGGCTGGGCGGCACCGGCTGGGCACCGATATGCATCAGCCGCCACTGGTTCAAATGATAATTTTTCAGCTTGATTTCGCCACTTTCGATGGCAAACAAGATATCCAGCGCCCAGGGAACCAGCAGCCAGACAATGGTCACATTTTCCTCGGAAATCACCTGAATAATCTGCCGGGGCTCAATGCCTTTCAATATCACGGCCCGGGCGCCGACGATGAAATTCCCGAACCAGTGCATCTTGGCACCGGTATGATACAGGGGGGGCAGGCAAAGAAAATTGTCGGCATGGGTCTGGTGATGGTGGTGATTTTCAACCACACAGGAAAATTCCAGATTTCGATGGATCAGCAGTGTTGCTTTGGGGGCCCCCGTTGTACCGGAAGTAAAATAAAGTCCGGCCTCATCGGTCAATTGGATCGCGATTGCCGGATCTTCGGGCGCAAAGGCGGCGATCACATCCGGATAAAGTTCTGCATAGGCCGGTTGGATGGACGCATCTCCGACAAACCAGTATGTGTCAATCCTGCGATCCAGCTTCTCCTTGATGGTTTCAATCCGTTCGATGAATTCCGGACCGAAGATGAAGGCCCTGGCCTCAGCGGTTTCAATGCACTGCAAAATGGTGGCGGCATCAAAGCGGAAATTCAGTGGAACGACCCAGGCACCGGTTCGCAAAATACCAAAATAGATGGGCAGCCATTCAATACAATTGATCATGAGCTGAACGACTTTATCACCTTTACGGATGCCGCGGCTGATCAGGGCCTGAGCGATCCGATTGGAACAGTCATCAAATTCTTTCCAGGTGATTTCCGCCCGGTGGTTTTTCGCCGGTTCCCGCTCGATCAAAGCAATTTCCGCGCCGTACATTCTGGCGTTTCTGGCCAGTATTTCCGTAATCAGCATAAGTATCCTTCGTTTATTAATGTCAGATTGTATGATTCACCGTGAGAAACGCTTACCCTGCCAGGATTCACGCTTTGCCAGCGTTTCCTGAATCATTGAAAAAGTTTGTGTTTTCTGCAGCGACCATAATGGCACAACCAGTTCTTCAGGATGGGGATCTCCGGTCAATCTCTGAATGACCATTTCCCGCGGAAGCACTTCCAGAATGTCGCAGACGATATCCACATATTCCTGCTGTTCCAGGCAGCGGTAATGTCCCTGCCGGTAAAGGGCATCCAGGGCTGTTCCTTTAACGACATATAGCAGGTGCAGCTTGACACCGTCAATTCCCATACCGGCAATCATTCTGGCGGTATCCAGCATCATCCGGCGGGTTTCTCCGGGAAGCCCCAGGATCAAATGGGTACAGATTTGAATGCCACGGCCTCGGGTGCGTGCCACGGCATTTTGAAAACAGGCAAAATCATGCCCCCGGTTGATCCGCCGCAGGGTGTGATCATGCATGGACTGAAGACCGTATTCGATCCACACCAGACAATTCCCCGTATAAGATTCCAGAAGATCGAGAACGGCTTCGTCCACACAGTCCGGCCGGGTGCCGACGGCCAGCCCCACAACCCCGGGTACTGCCAGCGCCTCGTCGTACAGGTTTTTTAAAAGGAGTGCCGGCGCATAGGTGTTGGAAAAAGATTGAAAGTAGGCTATATATTTTTCGGCTTTGTACCGCCTTGCCATCAATGCCTTGCTTCGGACAACCTGTTCGGCAACCGAAAATCCCTGAGCAAACGCGCCGGTACCGGATCCTCTGTCATTGCAATAAATGCAGCCGCCCGTTCCGATTCGGCCATCCCGATTGGGACAGGTCAGCCCGGCGTCTATCGAGATTTTCTGGACTCTGCAACCGAAGATTTGTCGCAGATAGGCGTTGTAATCTGTATAACGTTTTTCCATGACCCGTTTTTTTAACACACCAAAAGGCTTTTACCAATGGTTTTCTATACGAAACATTATGATATGATTGTGGTAGGCGCCGGACACGCCGGTTGCGAAGCGGCTCTGGCCGCAGCGCGAATGGGATGCACGGTACTGCTGCTGGCGATTGACCTGGACAAGGTTGCCGCCATGCCTTGCAGTCCTTCCATCGGCGGTATGGCCAAGGGCCAGCTGGTCAAGGAAATCGATGCGATCGGCGGAGAAATGGCCAGAATCGCCGATCAGACCGCCATCCAGTACCGGACCTTGAATACCAAGAAAGGACCCGCGGTTCACGCTTCCCGGACCCAGAATGATAAAAGCCGTTACCATACCCTGATGAAATCCGTTATCGAGCGTCAGCCGAACCTGGATCTCAAGCAGGCCATGGTGGAACGACTGGTGATCGAAGCAGGTCGTGTGGTGGGGATTGAGGACCACACCGGTTTTTCATACCGTGCCGATGCGGTCATCCTCGCGACCGGCACATTTCTGAGCGGACTGGTTCACATTGGATTCCGGTCGATCCAGGCGGGAAGAGCCGGTGAATTTGCCTCATACAGCCTACCGGCGCACCTGAAAACCCTGGGCTTTACTCTCGGGCGGATGAAGACCGGCACACCGCCGCGGCTGAAAAAATCCAGCATCGATTTTTCAAAATTTACGGCCCAGGGCTCTGAAGAAGCCCCCAAACTGTTTTCATATTTTTCAAAAAACATCCCGCTGCCTCAGGTCGAAAGCTTTATGGGATATACCAATGCGCGGTGTCATCAGATTGTCCGGGACAACATCGGCCGATCCGCGCTTTACGGGGGCGTGATTCAGGGCGTTTCCGCCAGATACTGCCCGTCATTTGAAGACAAGATCGTTAAATTCCCGGAAAGAGACCGCCACCATGTCATTCTGGAAGCCGAAGGGCTGGAGACCGAAGAAATTTATGCCAGCGGCCTGGGCAACAGCCTTCCCCTGGAAGTACAGATAGAAGTGGTCCGCTCCGTGGAGGGATTGGAGCATGCTGAAATCATGCGGCCGGCCTATGCGATCGAATACGATTACGTCAATCCGATACAGTTGAAATCCACGCTGGAAACAAAACTGGTTTCAGGTCTTTATCTGGCCGGCCAGATCAACGGCACATCCGGGTACGAGGAAGCGGCGGCCCAGGGACTGTGGGCCGGCATCAATGCCGCCTGCAGAATTCAAAAAAGACCGCCCTTTATCCTGGACAGGTCCCAGGCATATATGGGCGTGCTGGTGGATGATCTGGTCACCCGGGGCACCCGCGAACCCTACCGGATGTTCACCTCACGGGCGGAATACCGCCTGATGCTTCGAGAGGACAACGCCGATCTGCGCCTGATGGAAACCGGATTCGAGCTGGGCCTCATTGACAAAAATACCCGATCGGATATCAAAGAGCGAAAAAGAGAAATTGAAAACGAGATTCAACGTGTCAGAACCACGGTCATCAGACCCACGGACGCCGTCAACACCTACCTGATCGACCGGGGAACCAAACCCATTGATAACGGAATCCATCTGGATCACCTGCTGAAACGGGCGGAGCTGGACTACCGGGTGGTGAAAGCCCTGGCGCCAGCGGTCCCGCCCCTGTCTGTGAAAGACAGTCAACAGGTTGAAATTGAAATCAAGTATGAAGGCTATATCCAGCGGCAATACCGGGAAATCGACAAATTCAGGAATCTCGAATGTATGAAAATTCCGGAATCCTTAAATTATGCCGATATACACGGACTTTCCAATGAACTCAAAGAAAAGCTGACGGCAGTCAAACCTGCATCTCTGGGCCAGGCTTCCCGTATCGACGGTATGACGCCTTCGGCCATTTCCGTATTGATGATTGCGATAAAAGTATCCGGCAGGCATCCGGCATGATTCCGGTTTGTTTACAAAGTCATCAATATTCTTGACATGTTACAGCTTTAAACTTATTGTTCGTGGATAGAAACAACGCCGTATGAAGGAAACAACCTGGATAACGCCATATGGATCTTGTCCGGTTGTCGTAACGGCACATCTATAAATGGCATCAAGCCCGTAACATGAACTTCCGTCAAGGATTGAACCAATGGCAGAAACAGATTATTACAAAGCATTAGGCGTCAGCAAGACCGCTACCGATGAAGAAATCAAAAAAGCGTATCGAAAACTGGCGATGAAATACCATCCGGACCACGCCAAGGGAGACAAGGCGGCCGAGGAGAAATTCAAGCAGGTGAGCGAAGCCTATGCGGTCCTGAGCGACAAGGAAAAACGCCAGCAGTACGACACCTTCGGCTCCAGCGGTTTCCAGCAGCGTTACACGCAGGAAGATATTTTCAAAGGCTTTGACATGGAAGACATCCTGCGCGGGTTCGGGCTGGGAGGCGCCGGTTTTTCTACCGGCAGAAGGGGGGGCGGACGGAAATTCTCTTTTGGAGGCGGATCCCCATTTGGAAATTTTTCCGGCCAGGAAGCGCCGATAAAGGGATCGGACCTGATTTATGAACTGCCGCTCACGCTCCTGGAAGTCGTTACGGGTGCCAGCAAACAGGTCAGTTTCCAGCATGGGCCCCAGTCTGAAAACTTAACGGTCAAAATCCCCAAAGGATTGATCAGCGGCAAAAAACTGCGGATCTCCGGAAAAGGCGAACCGGGTCCCTACGGCGGGCCTGCAGGCGATCTGTACATCAAAGCCAAAATTATCGACGACCCGATATTTGATGTCAAAGGCAACGACTTATACATCAAGCGCAGCATCAAACTGACCGAAGCGCTGATGGGCATTACGCTGGCCATCCCCACGGTTGACGGCAAGGAACTCAGTCTCAAAATTCCCGCCGGAGTCAAACACAAGACCCAGATGCGGCTGGCCGGTAACGGTCTTCCCGTCATGAATGAAGAAATCAGGGGGGACTTGTATGTACAGATCGATGTCCAGATGCCGAAGCATTTGACCAAGGAACAAAAAAAGCTGATTGAACAATTGGCGGAAACCGGACTGTAATGATGACGACTCCAGAGCTTGTACCCATCCTGACGAAGCAAGAGATTCAACAGAAAATCATGGATGTTGCCCGAAATATTTCCAGGGATTATGAAGGAAAAGAGCTGTTGCTTATCGGTATTCTGAAAGGAGCCTTCATTTTTCTTTCGGATCTGGTCCGGCATCTTTCGATTCCGGCCCAGGTCGATTTTATACGTGCATCCAGTTACGGCAACACCATGTCCACATCCGGCACGGTCAACCTGGCCGACACCGTTCAGATTGATGTCAGGAATAAGCATCTGTTGCTTGTTGAAGATATCGTCGATACCGGCCTGACATTGTCCTGTATTCAGAAATATTTTCTTTCTCAGGGACCTGCGTCCGTCAGGATCTGTGCTTTTATCGATAAATACGAAAGACGGGAGACCGATATTCGGGTGGACTATGCCTGCCACACCACCGATGAAGGATTTCTAGTCGGCTATGGCCTGGATTATGCCGAAAACTACAGGGGACTGCCGGGTATCTATCATCTTAAATTATAACCAGCGAGGCAAATGTCATGATCGTAACCTGTGAAGCATGCTTTACAAGCTTTAACCTGAAAGATGAACTCGTTAAACCATCGGGTTCAAAAGTACGATGCTCAAAATGCCTTAAGGTTTTCAAGGTTTTTCCGGCCGCTCCCGAGGAAATTTCTCAACCGTTGCCGGCAGATCTTTCTGATCTGCCCTCTGATATATTGTTTTCACCCCATGTTGATCAAACACCTCCATTGGAAGCATCCGGTGAACCGCAGACGGCAGCTCCGGATTTATTGTCTGAATCGCCTGATTTTAAGGATATTACCGAATTCGATTTTACAGAACTAGATAAATTCCTGCAGGAAGATGACAAAGACGACTCCAAAAACGGCTTTGCCAATCTTCAGGCAGATCCGCCTCCAAAGTCATTTCAATCGTCCGGTGAACCTTCCGAACCGCTCGATTTTTCTGAAATATCCGACATACTGTCGGAATCCGATCTTTCAGATATTTCACAGAATCCGCATGAAACAACGGATCGGCAGGATAAGCTCATCGATGACTTCGATTCGCCTTCTCTTTTGGAAACAGAACCCCTGGATTTTCTCTCCGACCGGATAGATGAAACTTTTGAAAAGGTTCCTTCCGAAACCCTGCCCGATGAATCCGTGGACGATGATGTTGATCTGCGCACAGGCGTGAATCCCGAAATTGAGACAGAATCAGGGCCTTCCGGAACCCAAATGCAGGATTTTTCGTTAGACGATTTTGAGAAATCACTCGAAATGGATTTTACTGATATTTCACTCGTCTCTGCGGTTGAACCGCAGACGATTCCGGACCCGAATACAAATACTGCTGAAACAGAAATCAAAACAGATCAGCCGCCGGAGAAGACACCGTTTTCTGAAGATACACTCATCGGCATCAACGACATTGAAGAGCTGGACCTGTCGGACATTGAACGCCTTCTTGAAAAACAGGAGACCAGTGGCGGTGCTTTAACTCAGTTCACGGAAAGTTTCAAGCGCTCGGATCCGATCATCGTTCCCTTGTCAACATCATCAACAGAACCCCATCAACCGCTTGAAATGGAAGATCAGTATCTGACATTTGATGAACTTCAGATAGAGAAGAATGATTCAAAACCCGCAACATTGCTCGAGGTCAAGGAATCGTTCCAGCCAACCGCATCTGAACCTTCCGCCCCGCCCATCGAGCCTTCCCGGTTGTACAGCCCTGACACTCTGGAACCCCTGTCCGGGGATGAAAATATTTCAAACGAAACAGATTTTGATGATGAGCTTACGGAAACGCACCCGCCCGCTAAAAAAGGAATCCATCCTTTGATTTTAGGTGCGCTTATCCTTACGGTGATCGCAGCTGCCGGTTACGGCGGATACCGGCTGCTGAACTCCATGGGAATTCCCATTCCGTTTATCAGCCAGCCAACCGCTTCAAAAGCTTCTGATCCGGGAAACCTCAGTATAAAGCTCCTGGACATCGACAGCAGATTTGTTGATAACGGTAAGATCGGAAAACTCTTTGTCATTACCGGTAAGGTTAAAAACGAATACCCGATGGCCCGCGGTTTCATCCAGATTGTGGGCAAACTCTACACCAAGGATAAGACTCTGGCAAAAACGGAAACTGTTTTCTGCGGGAATATGATCTCAGATATGGATCTGGAACATGCCGATTCGGCCACACTGGGGCAGCGGCTGCAGAACCGATCCGGAGACAACCAAATCAACCAGAAAGTCTTACCCGGCACTGCGATTCCTTTTATGATCGTCTTTTCCGGTCTGCCGTCAAATCTTGAAGAATTTACCACGGAAGTCTTGGCTTCCGCTGCTGCTTAATCTTTTTTTCTTGACGCATTTGGGATAACTTGCTATTTAATCCAAGTTTTGACGATTTTTAAAGAAAATGAATTCACTTTCTGAAACCGTCTGTTTATTTGGCGATGTAGCTCAGTTGGTCAGAGCATGCGGCTCATATCCGCAGTGTCCGGGGTTCAAATCCCTGCATCGCCACCACACAAAACCCATCCGGAGAAATTCGGTCGAATTCCAAACCCCGGTTCCTGAAAAAGGATTACGGGGTTTTTTTATGTTATCGAACCGATTGGTATGGATCTGCACAGGGATAGCCCTTTACCGATGCATTTAAAAAAAGAATTGGAAAGAGAGTTGCCATGAACGGTGCGCAAGCGCTTTTAAAAGTCCTGGTGGAAGCCGGCATTAAGGTTTGTTTTGCCAATCCCGGAACTTCGGAGATGCATCTGGTATTGGCCATCGGAAAGACCGATGCCGTTCGGCCCATCCTGTGCCTGTTTGAGGGAGTGGTAACCGGCGCCGCGGACGGTTATGGCCGCATGGCCGATAAACCGGCAATCACCCTGCTGCATATGGGTTCCGGATTTTCAAACGGCATGGCCAACCTGCACAACGCCCGCAAGGCACACACGCCTCTCATAAACATTGTGGGGAACCATGCCACCCACCACTTGAAATACAATACGCCCTTAAGTTCCGATGTTCCCGCACACGCGCGCATCTGCTCCGACTGGGTGCATGTTTCGGAATCCGCAGCGGATCTGGCAGCTTCGGGCGTGCTGGCGGTTCAGGCGTCCATGAAAGGTTCGGGGAAAATCGCCACGCTGATCGCCCCCGCCAATCATGCCTGGGAAGAATCCGTCAAAGCCCTGTCGCCATCGAATATTGCGCTTGAGGAGACACCGTTACCGGATGGAATCGACGACATTGCCGAAATATTGACCAATGGCAAGAAAAGCGCTCTCATTCTTGGAGGCCGTGCCTTGCGCCAAGACGCGCTGACAGCGGCCGGCCGCATTGCGGATGCCACCGGCGCCAGGCTTTTCTGCGAAACGTTTCCCGCGCGCATGCAACGCGGCGCCGGCCGGGTCAAGGTTACCCGCATCCCCTATTTTGTCGAAAAAGCGGTGGAATTTCTTCAGAGTTATCAGCAGTTCATTCTGGTGGGCGCACAGATCCCCGTGGCGTTCTTTGCATATCCCGGAAAGCCCAGCCTGCTGGTTCCGGATGGCAGCATCATCAAAACGCTTGCAACCGTTGACTCCTCTGCATGGACAGCCCTGGAGTCATTGGCCGATAAAATGGGTGCGGTTTCTGAACCCGTGGAGCTGCAGCATCGCAGCGGACTGTCCTTGCCTGCCGGTCCATTGACGCCACAGACCATCGGACAAAGTCTGAATATATTGCTGCCGGAGCAGGCCATCCTGTCGGATGAAGGCGTCACCTGCGGACTGGATATCTTCAACTGTACGGAAGGCGCACCGCCGCACGACTGGCTGACGATTACCGGAGGCGCGATCGGTCAGGGCCTGCCGCTCAGTCTTGGCGCCGCAGTGGCCTGTCCGGACCGGAAAGTCGTGGCGCTGCAGGCGGATGGCAGCGCCATGTACACGGTTCAGGCACTGTGGACAATGGCCCGGGAAAAAGCGGACGTCACCATCGTACTGCTCAACAACCGCAGCTATGCCATTTTAAATATTGAACTGGCGCGTGTTGGCGCCGGTCCGCCCAATGAGCAGACCCTGTCCATGCTGCGTCTTTCACCGCCGGCAATTGACTGGGCCGGGATTGCGCAGGGGATGGGGATCCGGGCGACTTGCTCCCGCACGGCGGAAGAATTCCATCAACAGTTTGCAGATGCCATGAA
>AMWB02041152.1_pt1 | contig 12798 bp, 10 predicted proteins | sample 200311 | NCBI WGS metagenome assembly AMWB02 (sample SAMN02737377, study PRJNA173069) | bioreactor metagenome | biome: anode biofilm in microbial fuel cells | place: USA: California | collected 2010-12-16 | reverse complement strand
CAAGACCGTGCTGGCTTGCATCATGGGCGATCTGTCCGTGGACGAGGCGCGCCTGGTGTTGCATGACAGCCGCATCCCCATGTACACCAGCCCCGAAGCGCCAGCGGCTGTGCTGCGCAACATGTTGTATTACCGTGAGTACATCGAACAGCCGGTGTCTGAGCCATCAGCGCCAGGTTGCATCGACCGAACCGCTGCAGAAGGGATCCTTACAGCTGTGTATGGCAAGGACAACCTGGGCGAAGCGCTTACCCGCCCGTTGCTGGCAGCTTATGGCATTCCGCAGGTGGAAGGTGGTTTTGCGGGTACGGCGCGGCAGGCTGCCGAGATCGCTGACCGCATCGGTTACCCGGTGGTGATGAAGATCGTCTCGCCGCAGCTGCTGCACAAATCCGATGTTGGCGGCATCAAGCTCAACCTGGCCGACCATGCCGCAGTGGAAAACGCTTACCACACAATAATGAAGGAGATCGGCACCTTACGCCCGGACGCGCACCTGGAAGGCGTAATGGTGGAGAAGATGGCACCGCGCGGGCAGGAGGTCATCATCGGCATGAAGCGCGATCCGGGTTTTGGTCCGTTGATGATGTTCGGCCTGGGCGGGATCTACGTGGAGCTGTTCAAGGATGTGGCTTTCCGCGTAGCCCCGCTTAGCGCGGAAGAGGCACGGCGCATGATCACTGACACGCGCGCCGGCAGGCTGCTGACCGGTTTCCGCGGCCAGCCGCCGGCTGACCTGGATGCAGTTGTCGATGTTATCTGCCGACTCAGCCAACTGGCGTTGGACTTCCCGCAGATCGAGGAAGCCGAGGTGAACCCGCTGCTGGTCTTTGCGGAAGGAAAAGGCGCGCTGGCGCTGGATGGACGGGTAATCTTAAAGCAAGGTTAAAAAACCGGACAAGTTAGTTAGTCATAATTATCTCGAAATGTGCTATACTCTCTTAACAGACCTTCCGCTGGTTGCCCCCCTCAACCAGTAGAAGGTCGCTTTTTAACCATTTTCTAATATTTCTCTGAACAAATTTTAATCTTCCCGTCCTATTAATTAAGATGAATACTATATCAACCTTATAAAGGAGGTAACTATGAGTGCAACAGATCTATTAAGACGACCCAACCGGGTCAACCGCCTCGCCCTCCGTCGAGAGGGGGAGAGCCCCATGCTGGCTATCCAGAATGAAATGAACCGCATGTTCGACCAGTTCTTTGCCGAGGACTTCCCGTTCTCCACACGGATGATCACCCGGCCGGGGATGGATTTCTTCCCGAAGATGGACATTAGCGAGACGGAAAGCGAATACAAGGTCACCGCGGAACTGCCGGGGATGGACGAGAACGACATTCAGATCCGGCTGGAAAAAGACTCGCTGATCCTGAGTGGTGAGAAGAAAACCGAATCGGAAGAGAAGGAAAAGACCTTCCACCGCATCGAGCGCAGCTATGGTTCCTTCGAGAGGATCATCCCCTTTGACTCACAGCTGGATGAGGACAAGGTCAGCGCGGTCTTCAAGAACGGCGTGTTGATCATCACCCTGCCCAAAGCCGGTGATGCCATCCGCAAGTCACGCCAGATCGAGATCAAGAAGGGCTGAAGCGGGCAGCACGACCCTCATTGATGATACAATCCTCCCGGGTATATGCCCGGGAGGAACTTTATGGTTAACCAGGATGAACGCGATAAGATGCAGGTGAACCGGCGTTACTGGGAGGATGTGGTGCCGGTGCACGCAGCGTCTTCCTTTTATAACGTGGATGGTTTCAAGGCGGGCGGGATCACGCTGGATGAACTGGAGCGCGGCGAGGTGGGTGATGTAACAGGCAAATCCCTGCTGCACCTGCAGTGTCACTTCGGGCTGGACACCCTTTCATGGGCGCGGCTGGGGGCGCGGGTGACCGGCGTGGATTACGCGGAAGCCGCGGTGCAAACGGCGCGCGACCTGGCGGCGCAGTGCGAGTTGGACGCCAGCTTCACCTGTTGCAACGTGTACGACCTGCCACAGCAACTGCATGAGCAATTTGACATCGTGTATACCTCCTACGGCGTGCTTTGCTGGCTATCGGATATCCGCGAGTGGGCGCGCATCGCCGCTTCTTATGTGAAATCAGGCGGTTTCTTCTACATCGCGGAGTTTCATCCGTTCGCGTATGTGTTCGATGATGAAGCCGACCATTTAGCCTACCGCTACCCGTATTTTGCGACGCAACCCATACGCTGGGAGTTAGCCGGTACGTACACCAACCCGGAAGATCAATTGGATAAACACGTGGATTATGAGTGGACCTACCGGGTGGGAGAGGTGGTCACAGCGCTCATAGATGCCGGGCTGCGCCTGGAATTTTTGCATGAACATCCGTTCACCGTGTATCAGCAGCTGCCTTTCCTTGAGAAGACAGGGCCGATGCGCTGGGGGTTCCCCGGAGGAACGCAGCCTATCCCATTGATGTTCTCGCTTAAAGCAGTCAAACCGGCAAACTGAATCCTCCGGTTAACAGATTCTACAAAATTGATTTGTCTATCAATCCGAGATCTTCTCGAGAGCTTCACGGTTGAGGACGTGCCACTGGTGTGGGTCATTGCGGCTGGCGGCTTCCAGCAGCAGCACGGATTTACCATCGCGCAGGACGGGGGTGGGGGCATCCCCCAGGAAGACAAGATCACGTTCCAACGGGCGGCGTCCATGTGTGTTCTCCACGCGGTCGATGTAACAGGTGTTGAGCAGTACGGGCAGGCTAAGGGTACCCTTTAGTTTATCAAGGCCGGGCAGCCAGATGAAACGGCCGTCGTTCCCCGAAAAGTACAATCCAACTGCAGCCAGCGCGCCGATGACGCCGACCCCGCTGCCGTGAAATCCGGCGATGGAAATATTTGCGGCACGCGCCAGCTCTATGGCTGTACTGCGGAAGAGCTGCAAGTGTTTGGCCTGTTTGCCCCAAGCGACCACTTCCGGCGTCACGGTATTCCAGGCGGCCAGGGCGAACCCCGGGTCGGATGCAGGCGCGCTGTTGCGGCGCAGGAACTCACGGCAGGTCAGCTCCAGGTCACGGCGGGCTTCCTTATCTGCGTCGATCAGCAGGCAGGCTGCCGCGTTGGAACTGGTGTAATAAATATCAGGGTGGCGCAGCAGCTGGTGGCGTGTGATGGAAACCAGGCGCCCATAGCGGCGTTCCTGGATCAGGTTGCCCAGGCGGCAGGCGTGGAGGCCAGTATCTTCTGATGTGGCAGAATCCGTGTCGTCGATGCCAATTAAATAAAACACGGCATATCCTCCGGCTCGGGGCGTGAAAAATTACCCCTTGGTAAGAAATACCCCTTGGCAATCTCTGACAGGTAATGCATGTATACCTTTCTTCAGGAATTGGCATAATCATAGCGGAATGTGAAGAGAATGTCAAATGGACCCGCCCGAGGCGAGTGATGCAACGCTCGGGGTAGTAAGATTCGGTACAACCCCCGATTTTTCCGGAAAAGTATTGAAATTCACGATCGAATTACCGTATAATAATTTTGTTATACATATAATCTTTCAATCATTCCTTCTTACTGCTCTAATTTCTACCAGGGAGTTTATTTGTTCGCCGGGCTGTCCACGCTCTGAAAACTACTTCCTGTTGCAGCAGCCTTAGGAATATCCAATCATGTGGATCTCTGTTTCAGTGAAGTAAAGGAGGAGAGTATGTCTTACCCAAGGGTGTGTCAGATTATTCTGGCAGTGCTGATGATCACAGCACTCACCGTTTACCCGGCGCAGGCGGCAGACCAACCGCAGGTTGGAACAACCGACGAGGATGGCGATCTGGTGTTGGGTGAAGTGCCACCGGTGGAGGCGGAGGAAATGACCGCCTGGCCAAATGTCATCCAGTATTTACTGGAAGACACCCCGAGTGTGGATATCGTTGATCCATATCCTTTCGCACCCAGTTCGGAGAATGTAAAAAACCGCACACCACGATTCAAGTTCACCCGGGTGGAGGGCGCGAAATACTACAAGATCCAGGTGTTCGATGTCAACGCGAATGAGGTATATTACACGTACAGGGGAGTTTGCATGCCAGATATCAGCCCGGCTGATCAATGCTGGATGCAGCCACTGATCGAGCTGAAGACCAAGAAACTGGGTAATGTCGGGGGAGACTACACCTGGCGCGTTCGGGCAAGGGTTAAGGGTGAATGGCTGCCTTATTCTGATCCCGCCCAATTCACAGTAATTTCCAAGGGGTTCAATTCGACCTTTGACCTGGATGCCCAAAAGTGGAGCAAGATCGCCGGTAAATGGTGGATCATACAACCGGGGTACTTGAAGACCAAAGGCTTAACTGATGTTACGGCCAGTATCATCCAGAAGGAATACTTCATAGATGGCATGATATATGAGGCGAGGATGCGGCGCAAGGTTGAAGATTCCCCAAACCGGCTCTACTTTCACGGCTATCCAATCCCCAACGAGGCTGCAGGTTGGAATGACGGGTATTATTTCCAGTACCGCAATGACGGCACATGGAGTTTAATGAAGACTGAGAATGGCACCTCGTCAGTGATCATCGAGTGGACTGTTTCGGAATACATCAAACCTTATGACTGGAACAAACTGACCGTGTTCACGGATACTCCCAACCTATACTTCTTCATTAACGGTGAGTACGTTGGTAAGGCGGTTGCGGAGATCACGTTTACTTCTGGTTGGGTGGGTATCGGCATGCGGGAGAGTGATGACGAAAAATCCCCGCTGCTTGTGGATTGGGCCAAGCTCTATTACAGCGAGCTGCCGCCTTATACGATTCCATAGGAGGATAGATTAACTGAGCAAATTACTGTAAAAACAACCGAATAGACCAACCAGCCGACCGCCGCGCTACAGGCGCATAGACCATCTATAGGGGAGGCAGCCCCCACTCTGCCGGGAGGATACAGATGACCAAATCACGCATCAGTCTGATCATTTTGAGCACTTTATTCGTTCTTGTTTTCATTTTCAGTTCTGCGTTTGCGGGCGGAATGCCGCGAGTTTCGGCAGATGCCCCGATCGACGTGGACGCGGGTTTCGCATCACCCCTGGGAGCCATCACCGATCGAACACCGGATTACCAGTTCACAAAAATCAGTTACGCTGTTAAGTACCGGGTTAAGGTGTATTCAAGTCATGATCCAGCTGTACCAGTCTATATATTAAAAGGGAAGGGTGATTGTGCCACTGGTATCTGCCACCTTCAGGCAACGACCAACTTGAAAATGGTGGACATCAAGGGGAATGGCTACTACTATTGGTCGCTGGAAGCCAAGGATCCCGTGCTTGGATGGCAAATGATTTATCCGGAAAATTATTTTCGGGTGTATTCCACGGGTTTTGTGTCAAAATTTGACACGATCAGCAAATGGATCCCGGTTTATGGAACATGGTTGATCGTTGACCCCGGTTACCTGAAGACCAAGGTGGTGGCGGGGCACGTCAACAGCGTGGTGAACAAGCTGGCGTTCACCGATGGTTATGTATTTGAAGTCACGATGAAACGCAAAGGTCTCTATAACGACGAGGAAAGCTTCATCATTGTTCAGGGGCAGCCTGACCTTACCATCCAGAACGAAGAACGCTGGTGGAACGGGATGCAATTCGGCTACAACAATGGCAATAACTGCAGGTTATCCTATTGGGACAACAAGTCGAATATCGGGATAAAGGAATGGGAATATCCCTGCAATGTAAATCAGAATGGCTGGAACACACTGACCGTGTTTGTGAATGACGGCATGTTGTATGCGTACATGAACGGAGTGCGTTTTGCCAAGATCGTTGCTCCGGCTGAATCTGGTTGGGTGGGCATCGGCGGTTTTGAAGATGATGATGGTGAAAGCAAAGCTCTATTGGTTGACAAAGCGGAGGTATATTACACCGATACAGAGCCATTCACCACTCCGTAGCCACTGGCGGCAAAGAATTTTTTGCATTCATCGTTAAAAAGGAGAAGCGCATGACCAGGTTCAAATTTGCCATTTCCGCGCTCGCGGTGTTGATGATCCTTTCTTTCACTTTCACAACCGTCGGAGCGCAGGCCGGTCTGCCGGAAGCCGGTGAGGTCGAACCGGAGATCCTGGTAGATGATCCGAATCCGATCTACCCGGCCGGGTACATTTTTACCAAGCTGCCTACCTTCAGGTTCACCCAGTATGAGAGCGTGACCAAGTACAAGATCACGGTGATCAAATACGATGGCACCCCTTATTACACATTCAAGGGTAATGCCGTTTGTTCAGCATCAGAGTGCAGCCTGACGCCAACCACGCCCTTGACGGGGAAATACGGCCTGGTGGTGGGCAAGGGTTCGTACCGCTGGACCGTGCAGGCGAAGATCGGGGTGGGGGCCTGGACACCGCCGCAGGATCCCACTAAATCTTTTGCGGTCGTTACAACGGGTTTTGATTCCCAGTTCACTACAGACAAGAAGAACTGGCAGGACATTTACGGCACGTGGACGTGGCTCACCAAGGGACAATTGAAGAATACAGGCAAGTTCAATGAATACACCAGCGTGGCGCACCAGCATTACATCACCGAGGATTTTGCGTACGAGGCCAGGTTCAAACTCAAATCAGAGCACGATTATACAGAAACTGACCACCAGGCAGGGGGTGTCATCGTGGGTGGGGGTCCGCAAACACTGGTAGGCGCGCAGATCTGGGCGAACGGCGTGTATGTCCTGATCCGCAATGACAAGAAGGCGTGCATCTTCGAATATTGGATCGGGGAATTTGTCGACTCCACAGCTGTGTGTGAAACCGTTGATGCAATCGTTCCAGATGGCTGGAACACACTCAAGGTCACGGTGGGCGACGGCTACATGCTGGTGAGCATTAACGACGTGTATTGGAGGACCTACACGGATCCAGTGCACAATATCCTGGAATACGACAGTTTTGTGGGACTTACCCACGTCAGCCGCGCAAATGTGCCGGAAAAAATGCTGGTGGATTGGGCGACGCTGGAATTGCTGAACAACCCATAAAGACTGTTTCCAAAATGTCATGAGCCAATAGGAGAAAATCATGGGAAAACGAAAAATGTTGTTAACCGTCATTACCCTGTTTATGATCCTTTCCTTCACCTTCACCAGCGCGGGGGCGGCTGCGCCGGCGGATGAAGGTATCAGGCCGGATTTGGATGATCCGGCGCAGATCTACCCCGAGCAGTGGCAAACGGTCTTTGACAAGACCCCCACTTTCCGCTTTTACCAATACGGCGAGGTGACCAAATATCGCATCAAGGTGCGTTCTGGATATGATGAATCGGTCAATTATTACACCTATAAAGGCACCGCCACATGTTTTGACTTTGAATGTAAACTGACCCCGGACATCGCCCTGCCTGCCGGGGTTGTCACCTATGAAAACGAAGTGAAAGGCCGCTATCAGTGGATAGTTGAAGCCAAGGAGGCTCCCGGTGTATGGGTTCCGGCCAGTGGTTATGTGGATTTCTTCCTCGGAACACCGGGGTTTAATTCCCAGTTCACCGCGGACAAGAAAGGCTGGGTGGACCTGAACGGGGACTGGCTGCTGACTTCGGCGGGGAGGCTGAAAAACAACGGCATCGCCGGGGAGTACACCAGCACACTGTATAAGAAACGCATCATGGAGAATTTCACCTACACCACCATGATGAAACTCAAATCTGTAAATCCGAATCATTATGGTGGAGTCATCATCAATGGCAATGGACATCTGACTGATGGGTCTGAAATCGGTCAGAAACAGGTCTGGTCTTGGGGCAACTATTTTGTTTACCGCAACAACAAGCAAGCTGCAATCTTTGTATGGGAAAATGGGGTACTAACCGGCGGGATTGGCTGGCGCGAATGTTCCTCCATCGTCCCTAACGGGTGGAACGAAATCGAGGTGACGACGGAACTGGATACCATGTACGTGGAAGTGAATGGGGTTGCGTGTATGAACCTGACCCATCCTTCGGTCGAAGGCTATGGATATGTGGGCTTGACCCAGTACCGTTATGACGTCGAGAGCGAGAAGATGCTGGTGGACTGGGTAAAACTGGAGGTGGACACCCCTTAGTTCAGAAGTATTTAGAGTAATTACGGGGGGCGGAATACATCCTAATTCTGCGCCGATCAGGGGCAGGTGATGAGCCTGCCCCTGATTTCAAATTGCGAGTCAATTTACAATCTTCTGCTTTCCTGGCTTGACTATTCTCAACTCTCTGTTCTCCATTCTCGTCAATTCACTGATTGATTTTGCCTTTGCAATCCTTTATAATCAAATTATCCACATCAAAGCACACATCGTGATTGTCATCGCAGCCGCGGGGGGCAGGTTTGCCAACCACCACCACGGATCCAGACCAACCCGGTACGCGCGGGGCGTTCCCGCATGCGGCGGGATATAGTGGCAGGTTTTAACACCTGCAGGAGGAAACGATGAAGGGATCTCGATTTTTTTCTACCTTGTTTGCTGTGGTGCTGATCCTTGCTTTGACCTTCAGCACTGGTTCAGCAGGTTCGCCGCCCGAAGCGGAGGATGTTGTTGCACCGGACGGGGCCATTTCAGTGGATGCCAACCCTCAGCCGATGGAACCGAGAGGTTATGATCTGGTGTATTCCAAATCCCCTGTTTTCTATTTCACCAGGGATTTCAGCGCGATCGGTTACAAGATCGAGGTGTACAACACCAGAACCAGCACAGTGGTGTATGAAGCCACCAGCCCGGTCACTTGCAGCGATTACATCTGCTCGATGCAGCCGACCACGAAACTGAAATTTGACGATTACCTTGAGGAGGGGGGTTATTACAAATGGCGGGTGAGATCACGCATCCTGGTTGCCGGTTTGCCGATCTGGAAGGATTATTCCGATTATCAATTTTTTGTAGTGAAATCAAAGGGGTTTACCGCCAACTTTGACACCTACCCGGCGTTCAAGAACTGGCAGGCTTTTGTCACTTCATGGGATTGGCTGGAGAGCAAGGGTCAGATCTCGACGGAAGGCACCCTCGGTTATCGCACGACCCTGATGCATATCCACGATTTCGTAGATTTTGAATTCACCGTGCGCATGAAACGCAAAGTCGATGTGACAAGTGCAAACTTCATATACATATATGGTTATCCAACCCCCTTGGATAAGGGCCGTTTTGATGACGGGTTATGTTTCCAATACACTAATAGTGGTCAGTATCATGTATCCAATACGATAAATGGTGCGACAGAGATTCTAAAGGACTGGACAGCTAGCCCTGCCATTAAGCCGTTCGGGTGGAACGAGCTGCGCGTCGTGGCCAACGCCCCGTACGTGGACCTTTGGATTAACGGCACCTACCTGGGTTGGGTTGAGATGCCAGCCGATGGAGGGAATTATGTGGCTGTTGGCATGTACAGTGTTGGTGCAGGCCAGCCACTGCTGGTGGATTACGCCAAGGTGACAGCTTATTACGTGAGCGTACAGCAGGAACACGACCCTGCCATGCAGCTGGGGCTTAATCCCAGGCCGGCTACCGAAGCGGAGATTAATGGGGAATAGCACTTTCCTTTCTGTGTAAAAGCCATCCATTGTGGTTATCGGGGCAGACGTTACGCCTGCCCCTGATTTCAAATTGTGAGTCAATCCAAAATCTCCTTTTTTCCAGGTTTGGCGGTTCTCAACTCTCTGTTCTCCATTCTCGTCAATTCTCGTCAATTCACTGATTGATTTTGTCTTTGCAACCCTCTATAATCAAATTATCCACATCAAAGCACACATCGTGATTGTCATCGCAGCCGCGGGGGGCAGGTTTACCAACCACCACCACGGATCCGGATCAACCCGGCGTACAGGCAGCATTCCAGCGGGCGGCGGGCATAGTCGCAGGCGAAACACCTGCAGGAGGACGTGATGAAAGGCTCGAAATTATGGATGACTGTATTTGTAGCTGTGCTGATCCTGTCGTTCACCGTTACAACAGTAGGCGCGCAGGGGCAAATACCCCCGGTGGGCGAGCCGGACGGGGATGGTGACCTGATCGTGGACGTATTCCCGAAGGTCGATATCAGCGCTGCGGTCGGACTGCCTGACCCGGAAAACCTGGCTGCCTATGCGGATTTTGCCAGACCCGGTGGCACGATCTCGGTGGATATTACTCCTATCTTCCCGGTGGGGAATGTATATTACTATACCAAGTATCCCAGGTTCAAGTTCACCCAGGTCGAGGGAGCCATAAAATACAAGATCGAGGTATATGATATTGTCGCTGAACCGGATGTGTTGCTCTACACCTTTAAAGGACCGCCGGTTTGTGCTGCAAGTGTGTGTGAGTTGGTTCCAACAACAGCGTTAAAGCCTGTGACGATATTTTTGAATAAAGGGTATTACGGCTGGCGGGTAAAGGCCAAGACCGCGGAAGGATGGGATCCGGTATGGTCAACGCCAGCCTATTTCTATGCACTCAAGGATGGCTTTAATTCCACTTTCACCACACTGGATAGCAAATGGTATCCCGTGAAGGGGGAATGGACTCTCACTAGTGCCGGGTACGCAAAGACAACGGGTATCTTTGAAAAGTTCTCCACTGCGATCGAGAAACACTTTGTTTATGAAGGATTTGTCTATGAAGTGCGGATGAAACGCAAGGTAGAAGAAGTTGGTTCTAACAGCATTATTTTTCAGGGATACCCGTTCCCGCTTGATGAGGATAATGAAGATTGGCATGATGGTTATCGCTTCTCTTACGACAACAGGGGTTATTGGGGTGTCAATAAAAATGTTAATGGTGTAACCACACTCATTCACCCAATTTATTCGGAAAGTACTATTGACAAGTATGGCTGGAACACGCTTACTGTAATGGTGATCGATCCTTTTATTTATTTTTGGATCAATGGTGAGTATGTGGGATTTGTACAGGACGATGCGAGCTTTGAAGGCGGTTATGTGGGGGTTGGCATGTACGAAGAAAATGTCGACGTTTCACCGCTACTGGTGGATTATGCGAACCTTGATTACACGGCCACGGCTCCTTACCCCTTTGCTGTAACGGAGGATGGTAAACCTGACCCGGCCTATAAGCTGGATCTTGTGGAAGTAACACCTGAGAGTGAGCCGGTCAATTGAGAAAGCCTGTCCCGTTTCAAATCCAACTTATCACCCGGGAATTTTACTGCTGGATGTAGTGGCGGATGGCAATTCCACCCGCTGGGGAGGATGAAATGAAGTTCACCAGGTTCGTGCGAACAATTATATTTGTCATTTTAACCGCGGTGTTTGTGTTCACAACGGCAAGCGCGCAGGCACCTGTAACAGCGGAGAATCCACCGCCAGTACTGCCGGAGGGGGTCACTCCCCAGTTCCTTTTTCCATATCCTGAATACCCGGTTTCAGACTATGTGTATAGTAAGACCCCAACATTTGTCTTCTCCAGGCATCCGACAGCCATTAAATATCGTATCGAGGTATTTGATTACCACTCGGGGGAAATAGTTTACGCTTACAAAGCGAGCGGTGAGGTACATGGTGACAGCGTCTGGATCAAACCGCCGTACCCGCTGAAAATCTACAACATCACCGGTCTTGTCGGCTGGTACAGGTGGCGGGTAAGCGCGAAGACGACGGGAGGGTGGGAAACACCTTCAAGTCAGGTCGATTTCCGGGTCGCAACGGCAGGGTTCACCTCCTTATTTGACAGTGATTACAAGCGCTGGAGAACGTACGTCGGAGCATGGTCAGTGATTTCACCCGGTTATCTTAAAAACCAGGGCAGTCAAAACATCTACGATAGCATTGCTTATAAACATCTGATCACCAATAATTTTGATCTCACCGTGCGCATGAAGATTAAAGACCGTGATACCGGCCATTATGCTGGCGTCATCGTGGCTGGAGACCCGACCACGATCAGCCCGGGAGAAAGCGCGTGGAGCTGGGGTTACTATGTGCTCTACCGTGATGATGGAAAAGCTGCTGTTTATGCGCGTGACGGCGCGGGCAACTGGGTGACAATATTTCCCTGGACATTGAACCCAATGATCAAACCTGGAGACTGGAACAAGATCGAGGTGATCCTTGGGGAGAACCGCACTAAGCTACACGTGCTGTTTAATGATTCCCTGTGGACGACGGTAACCATCGCCGGGGGATTGGCTGATGGTTACATTGGTATCACCAACTATCGCGCTGGAGTTGAGAAGGAATCTGTGTGGGTGGATTGGGTGAAAATGACCGTGTTTTATGACGTGTAAACTACTGGAAGGACGGTTGTTAAGCTTGGCGTGTGTCGAATTGGATACAGAATAAGGAGGTTGTGATGCGTAATTTTAGAATCTTGTATGCTGCGTTTGTTGTGGTGATGATCTGTTGCCTGGTCTTTCCCGTTGCTCCGGCCGCAGCCGACTCGTCGCCGGAGGTGGATGAAGCTTCTTCGCCTCAGGTGATCTATCCACGAAATGAGGATATATTCACTCCTACCCCCAAGTTCCGCTTCACCAAGTTCCCGGGGGCAACGAAATACCGTATCGATATCTGGAAGGGGGATGATTACAATGAGCTGCCGATCTACACATTTAAATTCACGGGTAATTGTGATGGTGAGGAGTGCTGGTTTAAACCGGAAATCGCGTTGAAAAAATATGACCTTAGCGGAGAGAAAGGGGAATATTCCTGGCGCATCCGCGCCAAGGTGGGAACAGATTGGCCGCCGATCTGGTCACAGGCTTCATTCCGGGTGCTCTCATCGGGATTTAATACTTATTTCACAACTGATTTTGCCAAATGGACACCGCTTTTTGGCGATTGGAGTACCACCAGCGCGGGGTACCTTAAGGGGAATGGCGT
>AMWB02122600.1_pt1 | contig 12800 bp, 7 predicted proteins | sample 200311 | NCBI WGS metagenome assembly AMWB02 (sample SAMN02737377, study PRJNA173069) | bioreactor metagenome | biome: anode biofilm in microbial fuel cells | place: USA: California | collected 2010-12-16 | reverse complement strand
TTCTTCCTTCAGATATTCACTCTTATGTTGAAGCACAACTTTCCTCTGGGGCAGGATTGGCTGAAGATAAAATTGATACGTTGCTGAAACTGCAGGATCTTGCCAGATTTTACGAGCATTACCGGCAGTACAAGCATAATAACAGCTTCCTTGATTATGATGACATGATCTCTATGTGCTGTCTACTTTTTGAGGGCAACAATGTTGTTCGGAACAAAGTTAAAAGCCGCTATGATTACATCCTTGTTGATGAGTTCCAAGATACGAATTATTCCCAGCTTTACTTTGTAAACCTCTTGGCAAATGGCAACAGTCTTACCTGTGTGGCAGACGATGATCAGTGTATTTACAGATTCCGTGGTGCTTATCTTTCTAACATAAGACAATTGGAGGAATTCTACAAGGATCTCCAAAAGATAGACCTCGGCATCAATTATCGTTCCACTTCTCAGATAGTAGAACTATCCAGGCAGCTCATCGGATTCAATCCGGAGAGGGAAAAAAAGAAAATAGTTTCTGCCAATGGTGACGGTTCAAAAGTGAAGATTGTGAAGGCACCTGATGATGCAAGCGAAGCTGAGTGGGTGGCATCAGAGGTCAATAGGCTGGTGACCAAGGAAGGCTTCCAGCCAAAGGATATCTATATCCTTACCAGGAAGCGTGCAGATGGCAAAAAATTCAGTGATGCTCTGTGCAAGTACCTCTTACCCGTGGAGTACGTGGGTGCATTGCAACTGAACCATTTCCCTATAGTGCAGGAAGCAATTGCCTATATGCAGGTCGTGGCAGATCCCTTCAACAATGGTGTGGCCTTTGCCAAGGTATTTGGAAGAGAAGGTCTGAGTGAGCATAACCTGCAGAGGATCAATATTCTGGCACGCAAGCTCAACAAAGAGGATGACATCCAGGGAGATGGAATATATTCAGTCCTGTTACATCACCTTGAGGAAGCCGGCATTACACAGGAAGCTCTTGTGAAATCTGTTGTCGGGAGACTGGAGAAGCTTATAAGTTATAAGAAAAATCATCTTCCTACTGACACCGTCAAGTATCTATTGATAGATATGACGGACATCTATCGCTCACAGTTGCAGGAGGATAACACCCAATCCAGAAAGAATGTCAGGGTACTTAATTCACTTATTTCCATGGTCGCAGACCTAGAGCTTATTGATGGTGGTTCGGAATTTGAAGCTGTCATAGAACACCTGGATCTTGTGTTCAACCTTGAAATCGAGGATGGTGAATCCAGTGACGACAATACCGTAAAGGTTATGACTATTCATCAGTCCAAGGGCAAGGAAGCAAAGGTCGTATTTGTCTGTGATCTGGCTGCAAGGCACCTGCCTTTGCAACTGACACGTAAGAAGTTCACTGTCCCTGCTGAACTTGCAAAGGGTGTTCAGCGGGATGCAGATGAGAAGACCTTACATCTTGAGGAGGAGCGCAGACTTGCTTATGTGGCGATGACAAGGGCAAAGGAGCGGCTTTACATGGTGTTCCCAGAAAGATACACAGGTAATAAGCGTGGAGTGAAACCCAGCGAGTTCCTTGAGCAACTAGGATATTCAGATAATCCTCTGGTGGAATTTATTGAAGCTCCGCAGTACGAGGAAAGATGTGAACTGGTGAAAGATTCCGCCCTGAAAAAGAAAAAAGATGAGTTCGAAAGGCTTGCCATAATATATATTGGTCAGGGCCAGCTAAAGCAGGCTGTTGAATCACTTGTAGTGCTTGCTCAGATACAGGAACTTGAACTCAAAGGAAACATGCAGGCTTTTGATCCTTCTGAGTTACTGCGGATCAGTCCCATGCAACCGGACGAGCTGGAGGCGCTGATCGATGGGAATTTGCCACCTCTGGTGGATAAAGATATGCGTTTCTCTGCATCTGGTATCAGAATATATGAGGACTGCCCGCTGAAGTTCAAGTACAGCTATGTGCTCAGAATCCCAACTCCTCAGAAGACTTTTTTCCATGTAGGCACAGATGTGCATGCAGTATTTGAGCAGATGTCCAAATTGAAGATGCAGGGAGATGTTCCTGATATCTCTAGGGCTAAGGAAATGCTGGATGCAAGATGGGATCCTTCAGGATTTTCTTCCGAAACCCAGGAGAATCAGGAGTACGACAGGATGCAAAAGATGCTTGATTTCTGGATAAATTTTGAAAATAAGAATCCCAATCAAACGGTTGAAGTGGAGGAATGGTTTGACCTGAGCCTTGATGGTGCCAAATTTGGAGGTTATATCGACCGTCTGGACAGAACACCTGATGATGACTATATAGTTATCGACTACAAAACCAATAAGACACCCTATACCAAGAATCAGCTGAAAGAGGATGTCCAGATCGCATTGTATTGCATGGCCGTGAAAGAGAAGTACGGTAAATTGCCGGTTCAGGCAGGCCATATGTATGTGAATCCAGATATTGCTGAACTAAGGTTGATAGATGTGAGTGAGGAAGGTGTTGCGTCTGTGCTTGAGAGAGTTAGGGGGACGGTGGGTAGGATATTAAGTGAGGATTTTGAGGTGAGAAAGGAGTCGAATTGTCGGTTCTGTGATTATAAGGGGATATGTGATTTGAACCGAGAATGATACATTTTCAACAAAATAGGGTCGAAACAATGAAACAAATTCTTAAACAATACTGTTTGGATGATGATGCAAATGGCTTACTTCTACTGAGTATGCCTACGGGTTTTGGTAAAACACATGATGTATTAAGTTTCATCTACGAAAATTACCAGAGATTTGCTGATCAAAATAGAAAAATTATATTTGTAACGAATCTCAAGAAAAACCTTCCTTATGATGAGCTAAGGGAACGCTTCATAACCGATGGCAAGGAAGATGTCTACGATAAACATGTTTTGTTCATTGATTCAAACTCTAAGACTGTAATAAAGAACCTTCCATACTTAGATTCATTTATTCCTGATAAGTTCAAAACAGATATTTATTCACGGTTAATCAAGTCTATTGAAATTCTGAACACAAATCCTTTTAATAAAACGATATCTGAGACCTTCAGAAAAGATATTGAGAAAAATCTGGAGCCTGCTTTTAGAAAATCGATTATTGATGACCTTTATCGTAATTTTGATTCTAAGAAAAAACGTCTGGATGCTATTGGGGATGATTCCAATTATCAATGGATTAGCAAATTGTATCCTGCAGTTTTTGCTGAAGAGAAAACAATTCTCTTCATGAGCATGGACAAATTTATTCTAAAAAATAGTCCTCTCGTAGAAAAGTCATACTATTTTTATAATAAATTTGTTGAAGACTCTTTGGTTTTTATTGATGAGTTCGATGCAACAAAAGAAAATGTGTTAAATCAAATAATAAAATCAGGCGTCAAACATCATGTTAACATGCTGGACCTGTTTTTAAACATACATAATCATCTTGTACAGAGTGAGTTTCCAGAAAATCTTCTAAGGGAATCGAAACACAGGGAATTACAGAAGGAGCAAAAAAATTGGCTTCCTTTTAAGAGAATGGCTGACATTTTCAGGCAGAAAGCTGAAGATATTTTCAGCACATACAATTTGCATCACACATGCAAATCGCATGAAACCATTTCAACTACTAAAAGGAACTTTTTATTTTACGACTACCAGTTCCATCATGTCCTTGATACTAAAAATAAAAGGATAGAAATTGAGTCTGACTCAACTAACCGCATAAATTGGATAAAGACTGTGGAATATGGAAATAAAACAGATAGTATCAATGTTCATAGCTTGTTGACAGATATTGCGGGATTCCTTACTTATTTCCAAAAACGGGTTAGCAACCTAGCCGAGAATTATAAGCATCTTAAGCAGGAAGAAGATTCATCTAAAGAGGAGTTTCCACTTGAATCGTCTGTACGTACAGTTCTTAATCATTTCAGGTTGGATAGGGATGATGTGGAATTTCTCACAAAGACCATTATGGAAGGCGAAATTCCTTATGGGCGGAGATCAGGTAATCCATCTCTAAAGAACCATGTATTCTATGATTCTGGTTTTAGATATTATGATTTTGTGGACAGCGACGAGCATGACACTCAATCTAAAATTTACATGTACAATTTTTCCAGGACACCTGAATCCTTCCTTGCAAATATCTGTTCACAGGCAATGGTAGTTGGAATATCTGCCACTGCAGGACTTCATACAAATATAGGCAATTATGATCTCGATTATTTACGTTCCTGTCTTGGAAATAGATTTTTCCGACTTTCAGGGGAGCAATTGGATAGATTGAAAGAACAATTTTCAGAGAGGACTCAGGGATATGATAACGTTTCTATCAAGACCAGTTTTGTTAATGCGGAAGATCCACTGATAAAGCTTGAAGATTTATTAAAGGATAAAGAAGCTGCTTTAGCACTTAAAACTAGGGTTCAATTTCGTAACTCAGAGGATGATGACAAGAACATAGAATACATCCTATCTCGCTATACTCGAATCCTCATGGTTTGGAAATACCTATTGGATAATCCTGATATCAATTCATTCTTGTGTTTTTTCAATAAATTTCCAGAATTCGATGATCCTAAATTTGATTTGAAGATAATTCATGATTATGCACAAATGATTGCTGAGTCATCTGAAATCACTATTAAAGAACCAGCATGCGAAATAATTCAGGCTCTAAAAGGTGACGACTTTGAAATAAATAAAGATAAGCTGTTATCTGCTATTGGAGAAGAGAAAAAGCGTCTTATCATATCTTCCTACCAAACATTAGGTGCTGGACAAAACATGCAGCATCCAATTCCAGAATCATTCCAACCAGTACAGATCAATGATTTCATTGAAAGAAAAGAAATGGATATCGGTGCTATCTATTTGGATAAGCCTACAAATATTCTCGTAAATATATATGGGAATGACATTAAGAATGAAGACTTCATCAAATACATATTCCAATTAGAATTTCTTGTTGAAAATGGTTCAATCTCTCCAAGGGCTTTTAAGAGCAAGCTTGATGAAGCTTTTCATAGACATGTAGGTAAATACAAGTTAAAAAGGAATGCTGAAGACTTTACTGACCTTTATCAAACCGATGTATACACACGTTTCCTTAATAAGGTGATCATTCAGGCAGTTGGACGAATATGCAGGACGAACATGAAGTCACCTATTATACATATCCTTGCAGATTCATCGATTCGAAAAAATCTGGCTAACTTCCATTTACCTGAAGATGTGATACCTGTCCGAGAATATGCTGCTTTAAAACAGTCGGCAGGTGAAGAAAGCATTGTTCCAGAAGAAATTGTTTACTTTGAGAACAGAGCTTCGAGTCGAAGTGGTAGAACTTCCTCATTTATTCAACAGCAACTGAGAACTCCTTGGGATGAGAATAGCATAAAGACTTGGCAAGATCTTAGAGAACAGGTACTTAAATGTCCAACACTGGTTGATAAAAGCAATTGCAATCCAAAGTGGAGTCTTATCTACATTGACTTCCCAGTTGCAGGGAATCACTATAGATATACCCAGAAAAGAGATTATGGGGAAATAGATATCTTCTTCTCAGAGGACAGAGGTATTCAAGAAGTCAGTGAAAAGGCTGCAAGACTTGCTGAACTGATGTCGATAAAACCTTTGTTCCAGCTATTTTCTGAAAATGGATGGGCTACATGTTTTGAAAAGGGTGAACTTATAATTACACCACCAATCTTCAATAATATCTATAAAGGAGCATTGGGAGAAGTCAGTGGGAAATTCATTCTGCATGAGTTCATGGGAATTGAACTTCAGGAACTTGATGTTTCGGAATTTGAACTTTTTGATTTCAAAACATCAAATAACATCTATTTTGATTTTAAGTTCTGGAACGATACATTTGCTGTTAATGCAGATGATATCATTACGAAAAATCGCGTTAAAATGGATGAATGCAATGCTGAAAAGGTGTTTATTGTTAATATATTAGGAAATTCTGAAGCGTCTTTTAAGCCAATTATTTCTAAAGATGGGAAGATCATAGAAATTCCATTTATCTGCAAAGATAAAGCCATCAGCAGTGAAGCGTTAAAATTCATCGGAGAGGAGTACTATAAATGAATATTCAAACAAATCGCCTAAAAGTAAAGTTTCATATTGATGCTATAAAAAACGATTTTGTCTTCCTCCGATTCAAAAGGGATTCAAACAAGTGGAAGGGTGCAAAGGAATTAGATCAACTATTCGGGAAAGAATACCAGGCTTCTGCTGTATTGTTCATACATGGACCATTTGCTTATGCGATGTTTAAAAAACCTATGGATCCATATAAACTACTTTCTTTAATACGATCGGATAACAGTTTCAATGATGATGAAGTTATGGAAGTTGAACCTCTTGAATACTATGTTGAAGGTGCTGACTGTATCTGTGAAGCATGGCTTGCTCAGATATTGTTGAATTCCGTATCTGTATCAAAATCGCGTTTTAAACAATTTCATTTCTGTAATCTTACTGGGGCATTACTTATAATCCCCGAGTTCAGTGGCAAAAATGCTGATTATATTGATGCAGCAAAAATAACTATAGATAAAAACTACCTTATGAAGGTAGAACTCGTGCGCCATAGAAAGTTAATTTCTGTTCTTGCTGACATTAATAATAAAAAGATCAAGCATGATTCTATAAGAAATAAGCCACTATATGTCATTAATGATGGAACTAAAACCTTACGTAGATGGTTAGATGACAATGATCCTGATGTTAAAAAGACATATGTTCCTTTAAGTTTAGATGGAAAAAGAGCTAATACTGAGTTTTTACATTTTGGTTCAACTGCAGATTACAATAAAAGCAGAGCAGGTATCTTTCATAATGTGCTTGAGAGTATCAATGAGAATCTTTCAAGTTATATGCACGTTGAATTATCACAGTTAGAAACACCATATACGATTGAACTGAAAGAAACCATTCTTAAGACTCCAAAGCAACTTCATTCGAAATTAGAAGGAAAGTCTATCCGAATTGTGGATAGAGTAGATTCAAATGAATCACGTGGGCTAGCCCAATCACTCAAAGATGCACTTTTAAACTATGTTACCGATGAAAAACAATTGTCATTTGGCAAGAAAGATAAAAAAGATGCACTCAACATCAGAATAATTCACGATAAAGACTATTATGATAAAAGCGGGGAAGATGATGAACATCTACCTTCAACCAGTGAATATCAAAGACAACATATAACTGTTGAAGGTGTAAAAGAAATATCAGATGCAATTGTTAAAACAACTATTAAGGAAATACTGATTAAAAATGATATTAATGAAGGAATAATTTCTCTTTTTGATTGGAGTAAATTAAATGCTAAACACAGCTGGAAATTTGCGATGTACGATGATAATGCTAAAAATGTCTTCTTCATGATTATTTATCCCGATGGTACTTTTGAATTCAAAGAATTAGATGGGAATAATATTTTGGAATTTACAGAATATCAGGAGTACATAGAGTTAATAGATCAGCACAAAAGAGATGAATGGAGAAAAGATAAGGTGCTGGAAGGTCTTGTAATCTCAGAAAATGGTGATAAGAATCTTATATTTAAGACCGATGAAATTACAATTCCTGATTTAGATAGCATACTACAAATAATTGAAGATGTAGATACACAACTTCCAAATGGAATGCGAACGGGAAAAGAGCTGGCACAAATTGTAGAACAATGTTTTTCAGAAACCAATGAATCTGAAAAAGAAAATGTCAATGCCTTAGTAAATGAGCTAAATAAAATAAATAATCAAGAGATATCTAAAACTGATTTTAGAAAGCTTTCCAACATATCTCTTTCTCCGACATCAAAATTGGGACGTAATCTCAGAGATTATTTCCTTAATGAACATGGAGTAAGGTTACATTTTTCAAAATCCAAAGAGATGATGGATAACTTGTTTGCCGCTTCACTTAATATCAATTACTTTATGGAAAATGATTCTGAAGCTCATTACTTTGTGGGGCAGCGCCGTGAAAGCATCCAATCTTCACTGAAGGATTCATTTCATCTCCGAAAAGTAGTAGCTGAAAATGGATCCAATCTAGTATTTAAAGATATTCTGAAGACCATGGATGTAGATTTTGTAAGAACGGGCCAAAGTACTGTTTTGCCATTCCCATTCAAGTATATACGTGAATACATGGAAATGGAGAAAGATCAATGAGTTGGAAAATCATGTTGAATATTGATTCTATAGAGACTACACTTGGATATCAATTCAAGAATCAAAGTTTACTGGACCAGGCTCTTACGACTAAAGCATATTCAAATGAGCATGAATGCAAAAATCAGAGTGAATTTTAAACTATAGGAGATGCTGTTCTGAAGCTAGTTCTAACTGAAAAAATGATTCTGAACGGTAATTCTACAAGGGGAGCTATCACTATACAGAGGAGTGAGGCAGAAAAGAAAGAAGGGCTTGCATTAGTTGCTAAAAAATTAGGTATCACGCATCACATAAAGTTAGGAAAGGGTCAATTAATTCAGAATCATGTTGAAAGTGACCACTTACTGGCCGAGACAATGGAAGCAATTGCAGGTGTCACCTATTTAGATGGAGGTTTTGATAATACTAAGAATCAGATAGCTATGTGGTTTGATGAGTAGTTTTCAACCATAACATTATAAGGTAATTCGATATATATATTTGTATAAAAAAGTTAAATATGTTAAAAATAAAATGGAGTTTAGGAATGGCTAGTTTTCTTCACACAGCAGATATTCATGTAGGTGCTAAGTTCAAAGGTCTTGGAGACGAAAAAGGAAATATGCGTAGAGAAGATATTTTACAAACTTTACGTAACATTGTTGACCTCGTAATTGAAAGAGATCTGGATGGACTTTTAATTGCGGGTGACCTTTTTGATGAACGTGCTGTTAGTGCAGCCACGGTCTCAACGGTTGCAACTATTCTTTCCAAACTTGGTTCATCTGGCAAGTGGTGTATTATAGTTCCAGGGAATCATGACCCATTTGGTGATGATTCACCATACAGTAAAGCGAGTTTTCCAAGTGACATAATTATCGTAAAAGACACAGAACAATTTGAACGAATTGAACTACCAGGTTTGATTGTTTTTGCGAGTGCTTTTAGTGAGAAAAACAGAACATTTCCTAAGTTACAAGATTTCAATTTTGAGACTGTTGAAGGCACACCAACAATAGTTGCAATTCATGGATCTGTAGAACCAGCTAATAATCTGTGGTCCAGTAATGCTGAAGGTTCACAATATTGTCCTATCTCAGTGAACGACATTGAAAAGCTTGATGTAGATTATGTAGCACTTGGACATTTTCATTCCTATAGACAGGTTACTTCTAAGCCTCCTGCCTTGTACCCAGGAAGTCCTGAGAGTTTGGGATATGATGAAATAGGTCAACGTTATGTTGCTGCAGTCAATGTTGACTCAGCGGGTGTACAAATAGAAAAGATACCCGTAGGAGAAAAGACCTATGTACAGATTCCAGAATCAATAGAAGAATGGGATGAAGCTAAAATAGCTGATATATTAGAGAAGAATAGTGATAGAAATAAACTTCTGCGCTGGAAGATAAAGGGATGGGCTAAAGAGGGCAATTTCATAGATATTGAAAATATTCTAAATGCTTTCAATAACCAATATTTTGATCTTAAAGTTGAAACAGAACTTCTTCTTCCAGAGGATCTGACTGTTGGAAGTGATTACTCAGCTATCAGTATATTTAAACGCAAAATGCTTGATGCTATCAAAGAATGTGAAGATCATGTGGAAAAGAAACGGTTAACAGAGGCGTATATGCTTGCTGTAAGCTTATTTGGAGGTTAGAACGATGATAAATCTGGAAAGACTGGAAGTTCATGGATTTAAGCAATTTGCCAGCAAAGAAGAGTTCTTGTTCTCAGATAAGATCAATGTTATAACAGGTCCTAATGAAGCAGGGAAATCAACAATTTTAGATGCAATTTTGGTAGCATTGTTTGATTGCAAACCATCGGAAAAAGAATATTTCTGTTCATGGAATAATGGCGATATATGCACTGTTGAATTGGATTTCAATTTGGATGATGGATTATATAAAATCAAAAGAGACATCAAAAATAACAAATCAAGTCTATGGAAAAAAGTGGGAACAAAGTTCACAGAAGTCTCAAGTAGTAAAAGTAAAATTACTGATTTTGTAGACAAACATTTTGGATTCAAGGAATTGCGTGTTTTTTCTAGTACACTAGTTATCGGGCAAAATGATATTACGATATTGCAGCAAAAAAACTCTGCTGAAAAGACTACATTCAATAGATTGAAAGAAATGATCGAACAGTCTACAGCGGGATCAAAAGAAGTTGATTCCTCCCTGTCGAAGGTCATTGCAAATGTAAATAATATGCATAAAGACCTCATTTCTACAAGTAGAAGAGGAGCAAAAATTCCCCAAATTGAACAGGAAATTGGTAAGCTAAACTCACAGCTTATTGAAGCTCGAACTAAAAAACAGAATCATACTAAGAATACAAAAGCAAAAGATGATCTTGAGAGTGAATTAAATCTAAAGAGTAGTTGTTTGGAAGAATTAGAAAATAGAAAAAAGCTGTACGATGCTAAAAACCGAATTGAAAAGAAGAGAGAACAAATTGAAAGTGCTAATAAAAAAGCACAGAGTAGTTTAGATCAGATTTCCTCTCTTGAAAAAGAAGTATTTGATACGGAATCTGAATCGAAACCCCTTGAACAAAAATATAGTACTCTTTCTGATGAGAAACAACATAAGATCCACAGTTTAACCACTTCTTGTAATGAAGCTAAAAAACGCCTTGAAGATAAACGAAAAATGGTTAATGACGTGAAAAAGGAATTGGATAACAAGAATGGGATTCAGAATCAATATGAGGGCTTTGGTAACTACTCAGAGGAAGAGATTCAAAATATTAACTCAAAAATAAACAGGTGGAGGAAAATCTCTTCCCAACTTGAAAAACAACCAGAAATTGCCTCACCTCCATCTTCTCAAAAAGGGTATATTGTTAGTTTCATTTTGGTTGTTGCAGGGTTAATTGCAGGTATGATTCTCGGCAATATTATTGCAGGTACTGCTGTAGGTATTGTCTTAGGTATTCTTGCATATAGAACATTTAATGCAAAAAGTACAGAGAAACCTGATGAACATTTGATAGCTGAAACAAAGGAGTATGAAAAAGAATTCTCAAAAATAAAATCGAATATACTTTCATTTGATCCTCTTACATTCCAAGATAAGTCAAAGGAATACGTTAAACTTCTTCGAGATATTGAAGTGTTGCGCTCCAGAATAGAACAGCTAGAGGGTGATGTTTCAGCTGAAAAGGCGAGCTTTGATTCAAATTCATCAGAATTAGATTCAATTATACATAGCATTCCAAATTATTCATATGATAGCTTTGAACACGAAGTATCTCAATTGAAAAGATACCGTGTGACAATAGAAGAGAAAAAGAAGGCATTGAATAATCTTTTAGCTAGTAACTCGAAGGAAGAACTTAGAGAATTACTTCGAACAAATGCTTCGGAGTTAATAAAATTGGATGTAGAGTGGCAAGAACAGAAACTTGACTATGTGTCGTTTAGCGAAGAAGAGGTCAATTCAATAGTGAATATTGATAATCTTAGAAGAGAAGTTGACAAAATAGACCGTGAGTACGCAGAATCAAAGGGCAGAGTAAAAGAAAGTCTCAATTCAGATATTAACGACCTTGAACTTGAAGAGGAAATTGAATATCTACACAATAAAAAAGAAAAAATGAAGTACAAAGCTCAGCTTCTAGAGACATTATTAAAGTATCTGGATGAGACTGATAAAGAGATAAAGGCACGTTTTGCACCGCAGGTTGCTGAGAAAATGACACCCTGGTTATCAAGAGTGACCAATGACAAATATTCAACGATTTCCCTAAGTTCTGACATGAATCTGGCTGTCAAGGTTCCTGAGATGGAGTCATTTGTTGACATTGACACACTGAGCAGAGGAACACAGGATCAAATATACCTTGGTTTGAGAATAATAATTGGAGACCTGATTTCTGGCGAAAGGAGCGTTCCTGTGTTTTTAGACGATACCATGCATACTTTTGATGCCATAAGATTGGCATCAGTTAAAACGTTCTTTGAGGAAATTTCTCAGACTAGGCAGGTGTTTTTGTTCAGTCATAACGATGCATATAAGGACTGGGGAGAACAAGGAACTATAATTGAGCTGTAGTCTTTTCTTTTATATAACATGTTAGAAAAGAAATTGTCGACATGAAAAAAATCGAAATCCTCATTTATCTATGGACGATTAGGAACATACAAGAGGTACAGGGGAATTTACAGCAAAATAAAGACACTGACAATAGTTGGAGGTGGTGTATGTATTTGTTTCACTTTCGTGATAGTTTAATAAGTAAGTGATGAAACAGGTTTACTATAAGGATTATATTCAAAATAAACAGGTAGGTTTAAAAATAATTAGTGAGTTTAAGTATTGATGCGGAGAAAGTATGACACATACAACTCAAGACAAGTTAAGGCAATCTCTGAAAGAAACAGATGATTTGTATTACAAACTTGTTCTGCTAGTTGGGGAAGCTGGCTCAGGTAAAACTACTGTCCTTAAAGATGTTGCTGAGGAACTTGGTACCCCAGTCATTAATGTTAATTTGAAGCTTTCGGAGCAATTATTAGAATTGACAATGAAGCAACGTTCTCTCCGTCTCTCTCAAATTTTGGATGATATTGTTGATGATGAACATTCAATAAAGATTCTGGATAACATTGAGATTCTTTTTGATACGGGATTAAAACAGGA
>AMWB02094136.1_pt1 | contig 12805 bp, 5 predicted proteins | sample 200311 | NCBI WGS metagenome assembly AMWB02 (sample SAMN02737377, study PRJNA173069) | bioreactor metagenome | biome: anode biofilm in microbial fuel cells | place: USA: California | collected 2010-12-16 | reverse complement strand
CCTCAACTATTGCGTTGGGGTTGGCACAAATTCGGGTCGGTGTAGCCGCAACACATATTGACAATATTCATCCTGCGCTTGCTGCATCCGATTCGATTGGTGCCCTTGCCAATACGAAGTTTACCGGGAAAGCCGACTGGTTTAAATTGGAATCTGGCTTCCCCCTGCTTGAGGATTTCACCACTGCACTCCGTGAAGCGGCATCCTTGGAATGCGCCTTCAAAGAAATCACGCCCTACAACATGGCGATTGCCTATGGCAAAGACCCTGCGGGTTTGACCAGTGTTCATTCCGGCGAACTGGCTCTTGGTGGTCGTGTGGCTCCCGATTATGTGCGGATGGAAGCCGTTTACACGTATCCCAACGGAACCAATTTCATGCACATCATTTTCCCCCGTGCACAGGTATCGGCCAGTGCCGAACTGGATTTGAAAGTGGAAGATGCCGCCGCCGCACCGATCACCTTTGAAGCCAAACGTGCGGATTCCGAAGTGACCGGTGGCAGTGGTGTATGGGACAACAAGCCGCTCGGCAGAATTGTGTGGACGTAATCCTATGACCTAACTCATCATCGGATAGTATAACAAAGGGCAGGAGGAATCCTGCCCTTTTCAATCTCAAGGAGAATTCCTAAAATGGAAGCTAATGAAATGGTTATCCTCAATCCGGACATCACGGAAGTAATGATCGGAACCCGCAAACTCCGCAGTATCAAGGTGTATCCTCTTTCTGTAGTCGATCAGTTCAAACTTTCGGATTTCATATATGAAACCGTTGGTGCATTCCTATCTCCCGATATTACAAACGATGTTCAAAAAGTCACCCTGTTGATTGCCATCCTCAAACGACACATGGCAAAAATCCTGGAATTCGTTCTGGATGAAACCGAAACTCCTGACACTGTTCTTGGGGAAATGACCAATAATCAGATGATGGACATCGCTCAAATCCTTTACAAAGTGAATTACGAGTCCATCTCAAAAAACGTCGAAAGCCTCCTGAAGAAGATTCCGAAAACGGCATCTCCTTCGGTGAGGCAACAGCCACCGTCTGTCGAGTCTATGGATACAAGCTCGATGACTTCTACCGAAAATCCTGGCGACAAGGAGGAATAACTGTCGCCCAAACGCTTTATCTGTTTGATTGCTATCAAGCAGATAAATATAGGGAGGACCGCTTTGTTGCCGCAATTCATGGAATCGATTTGGATAAGGAACTCGGCAATGAAACACCTTTAAACGTCCCGTCAAAAGCTACGCAGAACAATTTTATATTCGGTGATCCTTCTGAATATGAGAAACTGTCCGAGGAAGAAAGGAATGCAACGACTCAGAAGATGATGTCGGCGCATAAGGATTGGGCGGGGAATCTGAATATCAATATATAGGATACCGAATATGACAGAAGATCAAGCCCTCAATACTGTATTCACCGCTGAAGTCGGTGATGTCCTCAATAAGCTCACTGCGATGATCAAAGGAGTGCTGGAACTTGCCAGCACTTCTTCTGAATTAGCCTCCGCAATGGGTTTGTCCGATAAAGCCCTCAAGTCTTTCACGGAATCCTTAAAACAAGCTGAAACGGTTGCGGAACAGTTTGACAAAGCCCTTGCCGGTATTGCGGCGGGATCAAAGGGTATTGGTGGTGCGGCTCAAGCCGGGGCATCTGGTATTGATAAAGCAACTGCCGCCACTGAAAAAGGGGCAAAGCGATCTCAGGAATATGTGGGTGCCCTTGAATCGTTGCAAGCGGCTTATGGGGAAAATGCCCCCATGATCAATGGACTTATCAAGGAATTGAACAAACTTGATGATGCCCATAACCGTGCAAAGCTCGGTGCTGAAAAGGAAGGACAGGCTTATAATGCCGTTTATGAATCCACAGCACTTGCCGATCAAGCCATATCAAACTACATTGCGAAAGCCAATCTTTCTGTTCCTGCTGTTCAAAATGTCACCAAAGCTCACGCTGATCTGAATTCCTCTTTATCTCTGTCTGAATTCAAAACAACATCCTTAGGCAAAGCATTTATGCTTACTGCCAATCAAGGGGATACATTTTATGAATCACTGCTTGCCGGGGGTAAGGCATTCGGTGAAAATACGGTAAAGACCGGCCAGTATGTAAAATCCTTGATGGATGTTACCAAACATCTGAATTCAATTCCTCAATCCTCATTAAATGCTAAAGCCGCACAGACTGAATTGGCTGATTCCATGACTTTAACGGAACGGGCAATGCAGTATATGAACGGGTCCATCACCAAAGTTAAGGATGGATTTGAAGCGGTCAAAACTTCGGTTAAAACTGGTGGTACTGTAATGGGTGAATATGGTCAAGCCATGATCACGTTGAACAGTGCACACCAGAACCTTGCCAAAGGATTTCAGGAATACACTCAAGCTCATAAAAACAATGCTCAAGCGGTTGAACAAGCTCAAAGCCGATTGGGTAAATACATTTCTGTTGTTGATGAAGTAAAAGCCAAATATAAGGATATCAATAAGGCTGTTGTTGAATCGGGTGATGGATACCGGATTTATGGGGATAAAGTCGGTGATGCGGCGAAACTTCAGAAACAGATGTCCTATGATACCGGACTCCTGACTCAAACCTTTTATGATCAAGTACAGGTTCAAAAGGTTCTGACCGGTGAACAAGAACTCAGTGTTCAGGCTTTGGAACGGGTTGCAGTTGCCGCAAATGGCAACAGGAAGGGCATCCAGGAATTAGCAAAAGACTACACCGGACTTTATGAAGGTCTGGATCAGGTCACGAAGTATGGACACAATTATGCTGAATCCTTACGGGCAACTACTGCCGCCAATTTCACTGAACAGGCATCGGTTGAACAAGCGGTCAATGCCCATTTGAAGTATGCCAAAACCGCTGAAGGATTGATCGCTCAAAGCGAAGTCATGACTCAGACGACTATCAATAAAATCAAATCGTCTGCGGAATACACACAGAATCTTGAAGCCGGGAATGCGGCCATTGATTCGGCTAAAGCCAGACACGAATCCTTTGCCACGGCATTACGGAGCACCGAAGCGATTGAACAGGGTCTTTCCCGTGAAGGACAGATGAACCGGGATGCCATGCTCAATATGGCTGAAGGATTTGGAGTTGCTAAAGAGCAAACAGATGGTTTAAGAAGTGCGGCATCCCAATTACTGCCAATCCAGGAAAAGCATCGATCTGTCATTGAAGCATTGAATGCAAAGATCAAAGATGGGTCGATGACCAATGAGGAAGCGAAACGGTCTTTACAAGCCCATAAGGATGCATTGGCACAAGCTGCATTAGCGGCTGAGGAATTACGGGCACGTCAGGAAGCATTAAATGCAACCACGTTGAAAGTTGTAGGATTTTTCAAGGATTTATGGAAAACCCTTGGAAATTTTGTAATGTTCACCATTGCTTCCACGGTTATTTCAGGAATAACCGGAGCAATTACAGGAACAATTCATTCCATAATGAATTTTGATCAAGCACTCCATAGTTTGCAAGCTATTACAGGATCAACAAAAGCTGAACTTGCTGGTATGGGTGATACGATCAAGGAAACATCTTCCAGTTCAAAATATGGTGCCGAGGAAATTGCTCGTGGTTTAGAGATCATGGGACAAGCCGGTTTATCTGCTTCGGAATCGATGAACACGATCAAAGCGGCTACCGATCTGGCAATGGGCACTTTGGAAAAGATGGATACCACGGTTGATCTCCTGACTTCAACCATGTCGGCATATAATATCAACACCCTTGAATCAGGAAGGGTTGCTGATATCATGGCAATAGCCGTGAACAAATCCAAGTTGTCTGTGGATAAATTAAGGACAACTTTGAACTATGTTGGTGTCATTGCGGCACAGTCCGGTTTATCCTTGGAACAAACTGCGGCATCCACAATGCTCCTTGCTGATCGGGGTATGAGGGCAAGCACTATTGGCACCGGTTTAAGACAGGTGCTTGACAAACTGATTGCTCCCAATGAAAAACTTCGTGATGCATATCAAGCCCACGGCATTGCCCTTGATAAAATCAGTCCTTTGACAGCCGGTTATGATGAAGCATTGGCGAATCTCACCAAAACCCTTTATAATTCAGATACAGGATTGGTTGATACAGCCAAAGCCTTTGAACTCTTTGGTATTCGTGGAGCGCAAGCTGCCACTATCCTTATTCAAGCCTATGCATCTGGTGATTGGCAAAAGACCATAGATTCCTTCAGTGAAGTTGGTGCTGCCGCAAAGATGGCTCAGGAACAGATGGAAGGTCTGTCGGCTAAATGGGATAATTTTACAGCCAAAATAAAAGTCATTGCGATTTCCTTAGGTGAAGGAGGATTATCAGCCGCTTTAAAGATTGTGATTGATACATTAAGGTATTTTGCTGATGGTATCCTTGCAATTATGAATTTTGATTGGGGATGGATTGGCACAGTTACTCAATGGTTTGCCGCATTGTCAGCGGTTATTGGTGGGGCAACTTTGGTGATGACCACATATAAATATGTGGCATTATTAGTAGCAACAGCAAATACATTCCTAAATACATCGGTTACATTGTTGAAAGAATCCTTTACCCAATTGATCGGGGTGATGACAGCCAATTGGTGGATAGGAGCTTTGGTTGGATTAACAGCTTTGATTGTGTTGTGGAAAGTATGGAATTCACAGGTGGCGGCGTCTGTTGAGGAACATCAAAAGATGTCGGCAAAGGCAACCCAATCGGCTGATGCACTTTATTTATTTCAAGATGCTGTAAAGAAAACAACGGATGGCTCCAAGGAATTTACTGTCAATGTTAATCGTTTGAAATCTGAATTTCCTGAACTTGCAAAAGAAATTGCTAATGTGACAGGTGTTTTGGATATTTCCAGTTTATCCTATAAAGAACTTGCTGATGCAATGGAACAAGTTCGACAAGCAAAATTAAAGGAAGCGATTGATCAGGATTCACAGGCTTTGATTGAATTGCAGAATCAAGGAAAAATTACTGCTTTTATTTTGGATGGATTGCAATTGTTGTTCGGTGGTTTGAATGAGATGGCGAAAACTTTCCTTGATGATTTGATGGCTCCTTTGCGATTCCTTGGAGAATTGAAAAATCTGGCATTTGGAACAAGTCAGGCTGTCTCGGCGGCGAATGAAAAGACCAGTGAAGCTATGAAGAAACTGGCTCAGGATATTGTCAATGCGGGAAAAATGGAAGGAGCTTCTTTAGAAGAACAAAAAGAGAAATCTTTGAAAATACTACAAGAACGTGTAATGGCAGGACAAATTGAAGCACAAGCCGCACAACAAGCCTCAAAAATGATCATTGAGGAATATAAAAAGAAAGCGGAACAAGAAAAATTAGCAAAGATTCATTATGAAAAATATGTCAATGATGTGAGCACATTGTATGGGCAGATGTCCATCAAACAGAAAATGGAAATTCAGACTGTCATTGATGAGGAAGAAAAAGCAATCACCAAATATCGCAAGTTTGCCAAGGATAAACAGATTGTGGCTGAGGAAGTTGAAGCGGCTGTATTTATGATCAAAATTCAGTATGCGGAAAAAGCCTTTGCCGCTATGAATGAAGCTGTGAAAAAGGAATATGAAACCACGGAAATGAAGTATGAGCGTGAAAAAGGACTCCTTGATAAAAAACTGCAATGGACTGAGGATGCAATTCAAAAGGAAGAACAGGCGATTATTAATGCACAAGCAAAGGGTGGTGAACGAACAGCCGCAGAAGAAAGTGAATATCAAGCCCATTTATTGAAAATGCAAGCTCTGGATGAACATCATGAGGATTTAATTCAAGGATTAAAAGCTCTTACATTTCAACGGACAAAGAAAATTTATGACGATACTCTTGCCACATTCAAAGCGAATGAGGATTTGTATTTGGCAATATCTGAGGAATATGAATCAAAAAAACTTGCAATGACATTGGCTGGATCAGAAACTTTACTGGAAGTGAAGAACCGTGAAATTGCGATGACGAAAGAAATCCTTGATTCGGAAATTCGAGCTAATGGAGAGAAAACAGCCAAAGCACAGGAATACCAGAATAAACTCCAAACCTTGATGAATGAACGTACTGCACTGGAAACCAAAGTTATTACGGATTCCCTGAACCTTGCCAAATACTGGATTAGTGAATCGAATGCTTATTATGATCGCAAACTGGCATACGAAAAGGATATCTTTGCACAAGAAACTGAAGCTCTGAAAAGGAATTACGATCAGCAAGCCGTTTTTGGAAAAAACCAATTTGATGAGGAACAAATAAAACTGGATAAGAATGTCAAGGATACTATTCGTGCAAACGAAATGAAATTCCAATCAACCGTTGAATATCTGAACAATGAAAAACAGGCCATTGAACAATTTTACAGGAATCAACAATCACTTGATACACAACAGTATAACCGTGAAAAGGAATTGATTAACAATAAGTTTGAGGATACAATTGGATTTTATAAAGACATCCAAACTGAAGAAAACAAAAGTAGCAATGCAATTCAGAAAGCTGAAAAGGATAAATTTAATGCTTTAGACAAGATGGAACTGGATTATCTCAATAAATCGATTAAAAACCAGACTGACCGTTACAATGCTTTAATGAAACTCATTGCTGATGAGGAGGCTATGCGAATAGCCTCCTTAAAGAAAATTGAGGATTTAGAAAAAGCCAAAACAACATATCATGAAAAATATCTGGATGCTGTTAGGACGGCAAACCAGTCCACCATGAATGAGGAACAAAAGTATGCGGATCAGATAGTCGCTATTAATGAAGCCAAAAACCGATTCCTGGAAACCAATGATCAGAAATATCTTGATGCTATGTTCAGCGATATCAACTCACTTCCCAAAACGGTTGAGGGTGTTGATGGTAAAATTGTCAAATCGGCTCAAGATACTCGGGATGATAAGATTCGTTTCCTGAAAGATTACGATCAGCTTCAAACCGAATTGCTTGCGAAACAGCAACGGGATGCCGAAGCTCAAGCAAAAGATATGAAGGATTTGATTGAACAGAATAAACAGGAATTGGAATCCATTAAACGGTCAATGGAACAATTCAAGGATATGAAAGTTCAGATTGAAACCAAAAAGTTCATTGAATCCATTGATGTGATTAAAGCCAGTTTGGGTGAACTGCAAGCCAAAATTGTAGGAATTGAAAAAGAGGCACCACTTCGCTTGAACATTGAGGATATTCAAGCGAAGTTGGAAGTGGCGAATCAATTGGTTGAGGCTTTCAAAACCAAATTGATGCAGGGTTCGGATACATCCATCACGATATCGGTTAATGGTCCTAAGAATACCACGCTGGAACAGGAAGTCAAAGATTCCCAAACTCAGGTGGAAAATTTGGGTAAGACTGTGGATAATGCAAATCCCACAGTTGATGTGGCTGTGAAAGGAAATGAGAATGGGACCGAAGTCACACTCGATTACATGCTCGGTCAGGTTCAAACTCAAGTAAACAAACTTGCTACCTATTGCAACGAAAATCCTTCCAATGTTTTTGTGGCACTTAAAGGCACGGCTGAGGATGGATCGGAATCAACCATTACAAAAATGCTGGATTCGGTTCAAACATCTATTGCCAATTTTGGAGAGAATTTTACCAAAAATCCTTTGATGACCAAATTTAAAGTGAGTGGTGATATTGGGGATGGAAAGGACAGAACCCCGACTGAAATGTTAGGAGCAATAGCTACTGATATGGAAGGATTTGTAACAAAACTCAAAGAAAATCCTCCCAAATCGATGTGGCAAGTTCTGGCTGATATCGGTAGTGGTAATACCGGGGCGTTCATGGATATCTTCAATATGATGAAAACAACTATTGATGGCATGGTCAATAATCCTACGGAATCGAAACATACTGTGGAAGTCCCCGGTGAACCGGTATTGGTCGAAGCTAAATCCTATCATGATAAATTGAACGGTTTACATACGGATTCATATCATACGGTTCATGTGACTCATGTATCTGATTCAGGAAGTAGTGGAGAAGGTACTCCTTCGGAAAGTGATCGCACCGGTGGATGGGTGGGCCATCGGATAGGTGGATTTATTCAGCGGTTTCTTAAAGGGGGAATGCCAGCATTTACCGGAAAAGTTCCTGGATATGGTGGTGGTGATATAGTGGATGCTCGACTTGAGCCGGGGGAATTCGTCATGAGGAAAGAAGCTGTTAAAAAGATTGGAGTGAATGCGCTTCGTCCATGGAACAATTTGAATTCGTCTGCAATTAAATCCTTGAGTCCTCAGGGATCGAGTCAGGGCACATTGTTTTCTGGTCAATTACATACTGTTGATATCAAAGTTGGTGGGGAATCCCACGTTGTTTATGCCCCTGTAGATGTATTGGGCAAATTAACAACTTCGTTACGAAGGACAAGATTGATGAAAGCCTAAAGGAGTTATTATGTCTATTGCATCTGATCAACTTAAATTTTATAAATCCATGTATGTCAGCGATTCTCTGACAAATGGAGGACGTATCAGTGCGGTTCCGATCACTGATGGGGCATTGAACAATTTGTTCAGGAATATTCAATCGTCAGAACGGGATGCTGGAATCACGCTTTATCGCAAGTTCTTTTTGCGGAATGAGAATCCACAGGATTTGCCATTGGAGAATCCTCAAATGTGGATTGGAAATGTGGCATCCGGTGAAGATTACATGACCCTTGCTGTGGGTACGGACACGGATAATCAATCTGCCGCTGATGACTTCACTGATTGGTACGGTTCCGGTCATTTGAACGCAGATGTTGTGTCCACAGACACATCCTTGGATGTTATGTGTAAAGACGCATATGGATTTCCATCGGGTTGTCCGATCTGTATAAAGGATGATCTTCAGACGGTGTTTTTGATATTGGATGGTGCGCCGACATGGAACGGGTCTATCGCAACCCTGCCGTTGACCACAGAAATCGGTGCCGAGTTCGATAAGGATACAGCCATCGTAAGTGCAATACTTAATCTGGACGATCTGGAACCATCCTTGTCTGATTGGTTGGAAACATCTTCAGCCGGTACATACGATGAAACTACTTATCCTGTTTTGCTTTACAATATCGGGGCAATTGCTGAATCCTGGACCGTCACATTTACCAGTGCTACAGCGTTCAGTGTATCCGGTGCAGTTGTGGGAAGTATAGGAAGTGGTACAATCGGAGCAAATTTTGCCCCGGTGAATGGTGCAGGGTATTATTTCACCTTGCTTTCTGCCGGTTGGGGTGGTACATGGGCTTCAGGGGATACGATCACATTTAAAACCCGACATGCGGCACAAGGACTCTGGATGAAAGAGTATGTTCCTGCCGGTGCTTCAAGTCAGTCAAATAACCGTATCGTGTTAAACTTCATTGGTGAATCAGCATAAAGGAGATTAGGAAAATGGCTATTTCGAATACACTTAGTAATAACTTTAAACGTGCTCTGTTGAACAAAGAAATCGATATGGATACCGATTCTTTCAAGATTGCGCTCATGAACACCACTTTTGCCTTTGATCCTGTAACTCATGCGGAATGGGCTGATGTCAGTTCCTACGAGATTGCGGCACAGGGAGGATATTCAGCCGGTGGTCAGGAACTTCAATCCGGTGAATTGACTCAGAACAATACCACGAACAAAGGGGTCATGACATGGCAGAATGCCGAATGGTTGGCATCTGGTGAGGACATGGCTGATTGTGGTGCGGCGATCATTTATGATGATACTCATGCCGATAAAGTCATCCTTGGATGCAGTGATTTCGGCGTGAATTATTCAACCCTTGAAGGCATGGCCCTGAAGTTCGTATCTATTGTCCTCAATTTAGGATAATGCTATGAAAACTGTTACCATTTATGGGTATAATTGTATAATTACTGGTGTGAGCTATTTGGATTCCGCATTTTGGAGGCATTCAGTTAGCATAACTCCTGGATCAACAGTTACGGTTTCTATTCCTGATGTGAATTATGGACTGGAAATTGATTCACAAGGAAATTCTGGATACGTATTTTGGGTAGCCGGGGCTACGGCAGATGGGGCAACGAATAATAGTGTAGGTTATACTTCGTCCTCATTTACCTATACTTGTTATGAAAGTACCAATGTTGTTTATGTTGTTTATGGTCCGAGTAAAGTCAGTATTCAAAATTCTGTTAAAAATGGTTCTTTGGTGTCGCAAACATATATGCCGGTTTCTCCATATGGTCCCACTACATACGGAGGAATTACGTTTAATTTTAAGGCAAATTCAGGATATGAAATTGATTATATAACAGTTACCGGTGGGTTATTTGCGGCAAATATTACTGTTTCAAAAACCCAACTTTTAACTAATCCTGCCATTGTAATTTCCACTATAGGAATGCAACAAACAACTGCTGGATTTCGGGTGGATTCAAGTAATAATGTAACAATTTACTTTCGATCCTTGGTTGATTCTAATCTACTTGTTACAGTTTATTATAAACAAACTTCAAAGATCACTATTTCCACGGTTTGTTCTCCTTCAGCCGGTGGGACCATCACCCCCACAAATCCTCAGATTTTGCCGGGGGCATCTCAGACATTCACCATTGCTCCTAATTCAGGATATAACCTTTCATATGTTATGAAAGGAAGTACCAATATGGGGGCAGCGAGTCAATTGACTGATTCATTTTCAGTTCCTACAACGATCACAGCTTATTTCGTTGCATATTCGGCAACTTTCAATATCACGGCATCTGCCGGAGCAAATGGAAAGATTAGTCCTGCAGGAACAGTAGCGGTTGCAAATGGTGGATCACAAACCTTTTTGATCACTGCCAATGCAGGATATGAAGTAGATGCCGTTACGGTGGATGGTGCTATTCATTATGGGATAACATCCTATACATTCACCAATGTTAAAGCAACTCATACAATCAATGCAACATTCAAGGCATTACAAGGTTTCCCAATTACGATTACTTCAACCGGTCCTGGCATAACAAGTCCTGTTGGTACAGCGGCGGCAACTTTAGGAACAAACAAATCCATTGCAATTACACCGAATAGCGGATCACGCATTGCCAGTGTTACGGCTGATGGTGTGTTACAACCTTCCTATACAGGCAAAACGACAGGAATGGTTTATACATTTTTCAATGTGCAAGCCGAGCATACCTTGGATGTCGTATATGAATTGATTATTCACACGATCAGTTCCTCTGCCGGATCACATGGGTCCATCACTCCATTAGGAGATACATTAGTTCAAGATGGAGTGAACCAATCCTATGTAATCACTCCTGAAAAAGGATATAAGATCGCACATATTTATGTCGATGGTTCGGAAGTTACCATACCGGCATCTGGCATTTTGTTTATCGATGATTAAGGGGATTCCTTATGGGATTAATTCTCACTGATTCATTATTGTCATTAGATTATTTTAATGAAGGAACTCCATTTTGTGCAGTTCCTTCATTGAATAATTTAACGGATTTTTTGACTCTGGATGTATCCTATAATGCACAGCCCTTTGTTGTTTATAACAAGGGTATTATATTTCGAAACATCAAAAAGGATCACTCCATATACGTTGTTTTTGCGCCAGATGGAACCGTTATTGATCCAACCAGTGGGTCAATAGTCACATTCAAAACCATTGTGAAGGATCACACGATATCCGTTGAATTTGAGGAAAAGCAAATCATTGTCATAGGTGCCGATCTTCTTCAGTTCGATGCTTCAATGCATTTTACCACTGAATTGCGGTTGATTTGGCCCGATGAACCTGTTCAGGATTCAGATATCATTCTTGTTGTTCATGCAGATGAAGCGGAAGGAGTCCAGACTTTTAAGGATTCCAGTATTTATGATCATGTTGTTACTGGCACCGGTGGATGTGCAACCGGTAATGAGAACAATAATATTTGGGGTAATGTCCTGAATTTTGCTTCCTATGATCAAAAATCGAATCCTCAAACTGCTCCGAATGAATTAGTTGTGACGGATGTGAGTAAACACGGTATTTTGCGTGGATTTGTAGGAGAACAAGATGAGGATACAGGTATTTGGAATATTACTGAATGGTGTGATTTCACAATTCATTTTCGTTTAAAAGTTGATGCATATGGATTCACTCCGATCTGGACAGGAATTCCTCCTGATAGTCCATTAAATTTATTATCGATTTATTTGAATGATTGGAATACTCCCAATAATTCCTTGGCAATGATGATTCAATATTCAAATGTGTATAACTGCACATTTGCTATTCGAATTATGGATATGTTTGAACGAAATGAGGATAATACAGCATGGGTGCCAAAGGACCAATGGAATCATTTTGCCATTGTTTATTACCATGCTGGATTGCGAGTTTTTCAAGATGGCATTGAATTACCTTTAACAGTTGGAGGATTATGGGCTGATACTGATTATCCATTTGGTCCTGGAGGATATTATCCTTTATATACATGGTATAATAAAGGCAGTTTGCCGAATGTTGACACATTCCGGTTCGGTAATCGCCCAATGTATATATCCAGTTCATTTAGTTATTATCAATCCTTAATCGGACAAATTGATGAACTGATTATTGCCAAAAAAGCATTATGGAGAGGGGATTTTGATCCTCCTTCAACTCCTTATAAATATGAACAAGTAATAGGAACTTTCATTCAAATTGATCCTATATTTGAAGTATCGATGGAATTGGATACAGTTTTTCGTGCTCCCGGTGAATACGACATTCAATTTGATTGGGAAATGTCTTTTGAATCATTAACCAAAAAATTAGAAACTTCCTTACAATTTGA
>AMWB02096740.1_pt1 | contig 12810 bp, 11 predicted proteins | sample 200311 | NCBI WGS metagenome assembly AMWB02 (sample SAMN02737377, study PRJNA173069) | bioreactor metagenome | biome: anode biofilm in microbial fuel cells | place: USA: California | collected 2010-12-16 | reverse complement strand
AGGCTTAGAACACCAGCCCCAGTCCTTCGAGCTTCTTTCTTGCTCCTTCGTAGACTTTCATGTATTCATCTGTGGGTTCGATCGTCTTTACGTTGTAGCATTCCTGGAATGTCTTTCCAGCAGGTGCTTTAGCGTAGTCTTTCTCGTACATTTTGACGAGGTTGTCCAGGATCTTGTTGACCTCCGGGATCTCCATTCCGGCAGTAGCCCTTGCGGCCTCTCCCATCATCCTGGCTTCCATACCTGTGGTCTTGTCCAGTGCAACACCCTTTGCAGCTGCGACACCTGAGAGGATCTCACGGCCGGATGCAGTGTCTGTAATAGACTGTGCAGATGCTTCCAGCAGGCACATCTCTGTGCATGGACCTGCACATGGATAGTACTGGTTTCCAGAGAGTATGTTAGTGAACTCACTGATGGTTGCACATGCCCAGCCTGCGATCATGAGGGTTTCCCTGGTGTTGGTGGAACCCCATCTGATATGGACAGGACCGTCAAGGTGCCAGCTTGCATTGCTCATCACCATTGCATTGATGTGGGTTGCAATGTCCACGATCGTTGTTTCTTCTACACCGCCGGCGTAACCGCCGAATATAGGCATCTGTTCGTCCATGATGATGTTGCTGTTAGCCTGATAATGTGCTATTACAGCAATTGCGTCCAGGTCGATCTTGAGCTCATTGAGCTGTGAGACCTCGTGGCTGTCACTGCTAGCCATGCCACCGGCACAGTCAGCAGATATATTTCCCTGAGCGGACAGGGAAGTCTCTGGTCCCTATATGCCCATGCCTGGGCGGCCTGCCATAGCACATGCCTGCTTGATGAGCCTGGTTTCGGTCTTGGCTGCAAGTACTTCATATGGGCTGCCTGGTACAGGTGACTTGCCGCGGATGGACATCATAACACCATCCACAATGGTATCGACTTCCTTCTCCAGAGCATAGCTCATGTGTACTGGAACGAACATATCCTCGGATATCGGAGAACCAGTTGGACCACCCTGGATGATGGGTTTCTTCTTGTCACCGACATTTCTCTTGCTGACGCGCACAGCATCCCTGCCAGTTCCCAGAGTGAATTCCTCGCCTGCATTCTTAATGGCGTCCCAGATCTCGTCCTCGGTGTACTTGACGACCCTGTGGGTGTCGGTACAGAAGATACCGCATTCAAGAAGTAACTCGAAACCGGCCTTGAACAATTTCTCCATCATGTCCTTGTCAGTGGGGACGAACTCACCCTTGAAGTCCAGACCATACTTCTGCTTAAGCTCCATGGTCTTGGATGGAAGCACCATAAGGTCCCAGTCGTCCTGGGTGATCTTCTCGCCGCTCTTTGCGCGGTCATAGAAATCATAAACATCAAATGATTTTCTGAATGTCATCGCTAAACCTCCTTATTTCATGATATCCAAGGCTACACGGGCTGCTTCGGCTGCGTTCTCTGCGGTTGCATCGGCACCGATCTCTTTTATCCATCCCTTGGTAACAGGTGCACCACCGAACATGCACTTGACATTGTCCCTGATACCTGCTTCCTTGAGCAGCCTGACCACGTCCTTCTGGCCAAGCATGGAGGTTGTCATGAGTGCAGAACCTACGAGGATGACCTTCTGTCCCTTGAGCTTGGCTGCTTCTTCAACAACCTTCTCATTGGGTACATCCACACCTAGATCGATTATCGTGAATCCGCTGGCACCCAGCATGGTGGAAACTAACCTGTGGCCTATGTCGTGAATGTCTCCTTCCTGAACAAAAGTGACTGCGGTACCCTTGCCTTCGCCCGGTTTCTCCTTTTGGAGTTCAGGGGTCAGGATCTCCATTGCACCGTTCATGGCCTTGGCTGACATCATGATCTGAGGTAAGTAGATCTCAGCTTTCTCGAACTTTTCACCGACGATATTCATGCCTATTGCAAGACCATCGTTGATGGCATCAAAGGCAGGAACACCCGCTGCAAGGGCTTCCTTTGCTGCAGCTGCACAGCCATTGATATCCTGTTTAACTATGGTGTCTCTGAGTTTGTCAAGAATTTCTTGTTTTCCCATTTAATCTCCTCCTACAATAACAACTGTTCCTTCAGCAATGCCACTACACGCTACGCTAATAGCTTACCTTCAGAACGGTTTATAATCAGGAAGTCATTTTGAACTTCCTATTCCCAGATGGAACATGCCAGTATATAGCATAATTTGAATCTGTTTTTACACTGAAGTGCGAATTATGCACTTATTTTTGATTTGTGGAAAAGAATGAGACTTCTTGTAGGCATATAATCATACATATGCTATGTGAAAAACAGAAGGTATGTGATCTTACAATAGGTGTGTGAATTGACTGATCACATCTGACTTTTCATAAGCATGCGGAACTAATTGATGTTCATTCTACACAAAGTATTAATAGAGCCTTAGAAAGATACGTTCTCAAGGGCAACAAAGTGGGTTTTAGACTACTATGAGATATTCATTGATCAACATTGTCTGGTATTCGGAAAAGAGAAAGAACATTCTTCTCTTATTAAAGGAAGGACCGAGGGATATAGATCGTATAAAGACCTCTCTTAATGAGACTTCGCGCTCTATCATGCCCCAGATAAAAAAACTTTTGCAAAAGAAGCTCATAGTCCAGAATGGCGAAGATTACTGTTTGTCTGAAATAGGAGAACTCATAGTAGAGAACATTGAGCCATTATTAGATACAATGAGAGTGATAGAAGAGAACAAAGACTTCTGGATAACAAGAGATCTTGATTTTCTTCCTCAGCATCTTTTCAGCAGATTGGGTGAATTAGGCCACTATTTGTTGGTAGAACCTGACCTTAATCGTATGTTCGAACTTCCCAGAGAGTTCAAAGACAACATACTCAAGTCCAAGAAAGTCTCTTGTTTCATATCTTATGTACATCCACAGGTTCCTTCCCTTTACTTAGAATTGGCAGATAAAGGTGTTTCTCTTTCCTTGTTCATGACAAACATGGCATTCCTGAAACTAAAGTCTGAATATCCAAAAGAGATGAAAAAGATATTATCTTCCAGTGATGTTGAGTTATTTCTGTGCAATGAGAATGTGCCTTTACCAACATTAGCCGTGACAGGATGGTTCACCTATCTTTGCTTTTTAAATGTTGAAGGAAGATATGATCACAGGGATATAATTAGTTTTGATGAGAGTGCATTACTCTGGGCAACTGAACTTATTGAGCATTACAGGAGCAGATCTGAGAGAATATATTTCCCTTATGTGAAAGCAGAACGAAGATAATGCAGAGAGTGGGTAAATGGAAACGCTGGCAGAAACAATATGGTTTTCAGAAAAACGTAAAGAACTTATGTTCTTGCTTTTAGAAGGGGCCAAAACTTCCGAAGAGATAGAAACTAAAATGGGAGTTTCCTGGAGGTCCATGATGCTTCCCGTAAAAGAACTCAAGGAAATGGACCTGCTTGTGTATGAGGACACAAAATACAAGTTATCCAGCATAGGAAGGCTTGTAACTGAAAATGCAAAGCCTGTTTCAGATATTATGAACATACTGGACAAGAACACAGATTATTGGGCAAGCCGTGATCTAAAGGCGATTCCCCGGAAATTCTGCAGAAGGCTTGGAGAATTGGGTGATTTTTCTCTTATAGAGCCTGAACTAAAAGATATGTTCGAGTTGCCTGAAAATTATGTGGCTTCAATTTCCAGATCTACCCATATAATGTCAGTATTATCCTTTTTCCATCCCTCTTATCTATCATTGTTTAGTGAGATGGCCTCAAAGGGTATTGAAATTTCAGTTCTGCTAACAGAATCTGTGTGGCAGAGAATAAAAGAAGATTTTCAGGAACAAAAGAGTCTATTGGAAAATATTGATAATGCACATGTATTCGTTTACCAGCTTGGATCTGTACCTCCCACTATAGTTGTCACTGATGTTTTTCTGCTTTTAAGCATCTTTAATAAACAAGGCAGGTATGACCACAGAGATATTCTGAGCTTCGATGCGAGTGCACTGCAATGGGGAAAAGATTTGTTCCTTCATTATGTTGAAGGTTCCATGAAAGTGATTTAAAAAACGGAAGAGGGGCAAAATGATGGGATTTAACGATCTATCTATAAAATTCAAATTGATCCTTTATATAGTAGTGGGGGTTTTCCTGGTGTTGGCAGTGTCCACAGGAGTTATTATTACCACAGTAACCACTCAGCAGGAAAAATTGGCCTATCAGCAATCCATTGAGCTGGCCAGGGACTATGCCAACCAGTTCGATGGTGATATGAAGAAATCAGAAGCAATTGCAAGAACACTTGCAAATTCGATGGAAGTTTACTCGTCTTCAGACAGGGATGAAGTGAATGATATGCTCAGGAACTTGCTTCTGAAAAATCCCTCACTTACAGGTGTCTATGTCGGATACGAACCCAATGCTTTCGACGGTAAAGATGCTGAGTATGCGGGTACTAATGGTCATGATGAAACCGGACGTTTCGTTCCTTACTGGAATAATATCAATGGCAATGTAAGTCTTGAACCACTTGTATATTACGGAGAGCAGGACTACTATCAGATCCCCAAGAAATTCATGATAGATGTTGTCACTGAACCTTACTATTATCAGGGCATTTTCATGGTTAGTTTTGATTCCCCCATTATCAAGGATGGCAGTTTTGTGGGAATAGGAGGGGTGGATGTTTCCTTGCAATACATAGATGATGTTGTGGGAAATGTGAAGGCATTCGACACAGGTTATGCTTTTGTGACCGGTAACACCGGTATCCTTGTGTCTCATCCAGTGCACAAGGAATGGATAGCTTCAAAGACTTTATATGATTTTGGCATACCTGAAATATCTGAAGCTGCAGATAACATAAAAAAAGGAAAAGGTGGTAACTTCGAAACAGTGGATCCGGCTACAGGTAAAGATGCAATAATGTTCTATGAGCCTGTAAAGACGGGAAACTATTCTTTTATTCTCGTAGTTCCTAAAGATGAGATGCTTGCAGGTGTTGCTTCCCTTAGGACCAAACTTCTCATAATCTCTGCCGTTTCTATTGCGTTCATGGGACTTGTGGCTTATCTCATAGCAATGTCCATAACCAGACCGATCAATAACATAGTCAGCAGTTTTAAAATGATCTCACAGGATGCTGTAGAAGGTGATCTGGATGCAAGAGCGAATACTGATGTAGGAGTAGATTTCAAGGAAATACCTAAAGGCCTCAATGAAATACTTGATGCTGTGACAGCTCCAATTCGCGAGAATATCAGAGTGACTAATGCTCTTGCTAAAGGAGAACTTAAAACAAGAATACAACTTGACCTGAAGGGTGAGTTCAAACAGGCAGGCGACACATTGGATAATTTCGCCGAATATCTGGATAGGATCATAGAAGACTCAAATAGTGTGCTTACTGCTATCCAGAATAATGACTTCTCCAGGCATGTTAAAATACAAGGAGAAGGTGATCTGCGAATACTCACCAATGGTATAGAACAGACACGCTTGTCCCTGGACGAAGCCACTACTGAGCGTAAGAAGGCTGAAAATGCATTAAGGGAATCCGAAAAGAAGTTCAGAACACTTTTTGACAGTACGAGTGATGCAATATACCTCCATGATATGAATGGATGCATACTGGAGGTCAACCAGTTAGCCTGTGAGAGAATGGGCTATACACATGATGAATTCCTTCGTATGAAACAGACAGATATAGATGGTACATTTACGGGTGAATATTTATTGGAACTTATCAAGGAACTCTGTAAACTAAAAAGTAATATTTTCGAAACAGTACATGTAACAAAAAGTGGTAAGAAACTGCCTGTGGAACTCAGCAGCCGTCTCATCAAGTACGATGGCAAAAAAGCTGTGCTGACCATAGCCCGTGATATCACTGAACGTAAACGCACAGAGAAGGCCCTTAAGGAATATGCTGAGCAACTTGAATATTCCAACAAGATGAAAGAAGAAATGGAAAGGGTTGTTAATAGCAGTCCTGTCATCGTATTCAAGTGGAGGATGGAAAAAGACTGGCCCGTTGAATTTGTATCCGAGAACATCACACAGATAGGTTACACTGTTGAAGATTTCATATCAGGTCGCATTAAATATGTGGACATTTTACATCCAGATGACCGTGAAAGATTCCATCCCTTGCTTGAGGACCATAAAAATAACCATTCTGATCAGTTCAATCAGGAATACAGAATATTCACAAAGTATGGGGATGTCAGATGGGTTGATGAGAGAACTTATATCGAGATGGGAGAGACTGGGGATATTTTGCTCCAAGGTATCATCCTGGACATCACTGAACGCAAAAAGGCTCAACAAGCTCTTTTAAAGAATGAGGAGATTCGTAAAAAAGAGATCCATCACAGAGTTAAAAATAATCTGCAGGTAATATCAAGTCTGCTGTTCCTTGAAGCGGAAAATTTCAAAGACAAGGAGATAATCGAAGCTTTTCTGGACAGCCGCAACCGTGTAAGATCGATGGCATTGATCCACGAGGAACTGTACCAGTCCGGAGATATGTCTACGATTGATTTTGCAGATTACACCCAGAATTTGCTTAATTTCCTGAAGAAATCCTATTTTATGGAATCCAAATCCATTAAATTACATTCGAAAATAGAAAACGCTTATCTGGGCATGGACACTGCCATACCTCTGGGAATGATAATAAACGAACTGGTATCCAATTCACTCAAACATGGATTTCCACATACGTCCGAAGGAAATGTCAGTGTTACTCTTGGCCTTGAAGGAAATGAGTTCATCCTTGAAATATCTGATGATGGTATAGGATTCCCTGAAAATATCAATTTCAGGCAAACTTCTTCTCTGGGTCTGCAGCTTGTGACCACTCTTGTTGAACAGATAAACGGCACTATTGAACTTGAAAGGAAAGAGGGAACATCTTTTAAGATACGTTTTAAGGAATTAAAATGTAAGGTTAAGGTGTGATTATGACAAACGCCAAGATACTTGTGGTTGAAGATGAGAACATAGTTGCTCTTGAAATAAAGAAGAGATTACAGAAATTAGGTTATATAGTCCCTGGAGTGGCTTCAACAGGCGAAGATGCTATCAGCAAAGCTGAAGGTATACTTCCTGACCTTGTGCTCATGGATATAATGCTCAAAGGAGAAATTGATGGCATAAATGCGGCCGGAGAAATACGTAAACGTTTCAACATACCTGTGATATACCTGACCGCATATTCGGATGGAGATACAATAGAAAGAGCCAAATTGACGGAACCTTACGGGTATATCCTCAAACCCTTTGAGGAAGATGACCTGCGTACGACCATCGAGATCGCACTCTACAGGCATCAGATGGTAAATGACCGGGAAAAAAATAAGTAGGATCAAATTACTGAATACAGCATTGATGTTACCCCAATGAAGAGAGGTTCCATGACAAGGTCGACTCTGTATTTTCTTCCTACTTCCTGGGGTAATCCACAGGGTATTCCGGGCGTTGAGACCAGACATCTCTCTGCGATCATTCCCTCAGTTATTGTATTGGCATTGGGTGTTGCTTCGAATACCATTGAAAACTTTTTGCGGTCCTCTTTACAGTATTCCTTAATTCCAAGCTCATAAGCCGCCTTATCTAAAAAATCTCTGTTAGGGTCGCAGGCATAAACATTAAAACCTTTTTCAGCAAGATGTTTAGCTCCTGCATATCCCACTCTTCCAAGACCTATGACCAGGATCTCACTTGAAGCTGCATCCTTGAACCTGGAAGCTATCTCCGAATAGATTATACCTGTTGCTTCATGGTTGGTGACCAATTTTCCATTCCTGAGATTATGAGCGATAAAAAGATGATCGTCAGCCATCAATAGTACATCTGCGCCATCCCTTATGGCTTCATAATATCCTGTCACATCTGTGTGCTGAGTAATGAAACCTTCAAGTCCAAGGCGCTGAGCTATGAAAAGCAAGGAAGAAGCAAAATTACTAATAATACCATTACCTGCGGTTATGGGTATTATGCCCACCTTTTCAGACCCGAGGTCTTTTCCATAAATTTCTTTGCAGATATCTGTAAGTTTGCTTCCTGTAACTCTTTCAATGGTAGACTCACTCTGTTCAAATTGAGCAGAGAGGTTATCAAGATCTTCGGGTGTGAGCAATGCCATTATGCCACCTCCTGTTCTGATGTTCTAAGTATCATTTCGTGTGCCTTTTTTCTGTTCATCTCAGCTTTTTCCTGGTCCTCGCCCCAGGTTATAACTGTAAATGCCTTATGTTCTCCATCACGCTGGAATATCTCTATACCTTCCGATCCATGGATTGGCCTGTAATTGTTTCCCATTGACAGAATGTGCTCACCTATAGGTGACAATTTTCCATCCTTGAGTATAAGGTGCTCATATATGCAATAATTACCCTCTGGTGCCTGGGCCATCTCCTGCACACCTTCTGTAAAAGCCTGCATAAGGAGCTCCAGAAGATTAACTCCAGAAGAATGATAGACAGCCGTAGGTGTCTGGCTTGGGAACCTGGCGTCTATTTCCAGCACTTTCAGTCCCTGTGGACTGTCAATAGCTTCCACGTCCATGATACCCTTGAGCTTGAGATCGCGTGCAAGTTCATAGGTGATCCTCCTCAGTTCAGGATTGTGATCAATGGGTGTTACCATATGGCAGTCGTAGGTATCATCAATATGGACCTTTGTCTCCTTTACAACTGCAAAATGTTTGCCGTCCCCTACGACTTCAAGAGATAGCACATCACCTTCCACGTATTCTTCTATGAGCATGGTGGGATCAAGACCTTTCAAATCTTCATCGTCATAGATTATGGCCGTGCCTATGCTGCTGCTCATGCAGGAAGGTTTTACGAAATATGGCGGATGTGTAGGTTTATCTGTAGGGGTTGGAATACCTATGGACCTGAAGTATTTTTTCGACGTGTTCTTATCCCGACTTATCCTGTATGCATCAAAATCAAAGAGCAGAGGACAATGAAGCCTGTCCTTGATGGTCTCAAGGAAATCGATAGTATCAAAATTTTCGTTCACAGGGATCATGGCATCGACGGTTACTGATATCTCTATGAGCCTTTCAGGTTGTTCCACAATGTCAAAACAATGGAACGTATCCACCAGATCCTTTATGAACGCATCTTTGTTCTTGTCTACCAATACAACTCCAATGCCTGCTTTTCTGGCATGGTATGCTGCCTCGAAACCCTGAAGCTTACCTCCGATCAAACATATTTTTTTCATGCCACCACTCCTAATATCTTGTTGAAATCTGATTGTGCAGCCGGTTCCATCCCCATACTCCTGAGCTTTGTCACTACACTCTTTGGGTCCCGTTTCCTCCCTTCATGTTTCCTGTCATAGTTTGCCACTCCTTCAAGGGAAGAGTCAGAGGGTATGATGGATGTTACCACATTAGCACCTGCATTAAGGCGATATACCATGCCTTCGATGCCTTCCACATCCAGAGAAGCCGGTATCAATCTGTCCGGGAACATCAACCTTAACACTGATATTATTTTGAGTTCCGACAGGTTGGACTCCTGCACTTCTTTCTCCAAAGGTGTTCCTTCCTGAGGGATGAAGGTCATCACCCGAACCATCTGAGGATCCTCTCTTGCCATGCCTCTCAGAGAAATTATGGTGGATTCGACGTCATTACCCACACCTGTGAGCAGCCCGTCCTCTACACAGTAGCCTATCTTCTGGGCGAACTGACGGGCATGGATGCGTTCTGAGAAGGATTGTCCAACCCTGAGGTTCCTATAAAGTTCCTTATCGTAAGTTTCCTGGTATAGGGCAAGGAAGTTAGCTCCATGCTCACGCAGCATTGTCAGCGCATTGTCATCCAGCACCCCAGGTGAGATCATAACCGGAAGATCAAGTTCTTCCTTGACTATGTCTATGACCTTGGCAAATTGGCTGGGGTTTTCATGGAAGTAAGGATCTTCTCCCATGGTAAGGTCCACCATGTGGATCTGTTCTCCCTTAAGCTTTCTGCATACATTGCGAATATCTTCGAATCCCAGCCTGTACCTGTTGATCTTGTTCATTGTGTTGTAGTAGCAGAATGCACATCTGTTCTTACAATATGTGGAAAAGTACACGAAACTGTACAGAAAAACCTTGTTCCCGAAGTAGTGATCTCTCACTTTCCTTGCAACATAATGAAGCTTTTCAAGTTCGGTACTGTCTGTGATCAAAAGCATTTCCCGAAGGTTATCTTCAGATAGTTGCATTCCATTTATGACCCTTTGTGCATATGCATCAAGGTCTTTTTTGTCCATATTAGTAAACATTGGGATCACCTCACAGGTTCGTACTGATGCCATTGTAGTAGTTCTCACAACGAGCTGCTCTTTTTATGGTCTTGAAATTATGTGTGACCTTGAGCAGTCTTTCCAGGCCGAATCCAGCACCTATCCAGGGCTTGTTTATACCCCAGTCCCTGTCCTGAGGAATTGGTCCTACAACTGCAGAGGAGAGTTCCATGTCCTTGTGGAGCACGTCTATGGTTTCACCATATACCATACAGTTGTCAGAAACGATCTCATGCTCTATGTTCAGGGAATCCAGGAAATCTTCAATAAGAAGGATCAGGGTTTCTCTCGTACATTTTGAACCCATCTGGCAGAAGTTAAGCATTGTGAACTCTTCAAGGTGGCTCTTACCATCAGATTCTTTTCTGTAACAGGGTCCGATCTCGAATATACGTATAGGGTCAGGAAGGATGTTATCGAACTTGTAGAGGTAATTGTAAAGGCCAGGTGCAAGCATGGGACGCAGGCACATGCTCTCATCCACCCGGAAGATCTGCTGGGAAAGTTTTGTATCTTCACCAACTCCCATCCTTTCCATGTATTCAAAGGGTATCAGAATGGGAGATTTTATCTCCATGAAGCCCCTTTCCACAAAGAACTCGGTGATCTGACGTTCAAGTTTTCCAAGAAGGTTTTCCCTGCTGTCCTCATACACTTTACGCAGATCCTCTTTTCTTTTGTTTATCAGTTCAGCTTCAAGTTGCTGGAATGAACGCTTTTCCTTAGAGAAAGATATCATCTCGTCCGGTCCCAGCAATGATACTATCCTGTCCTTCTGGCTCTGTGTGAAACCTGCATCTTTTGCTTTTGAGCCGGAAACTACGGGTTTCTTAGGCAGGTTCGTAATTTTTCTTTCAACCTTGTTTTCCGTTTTTTCCTTGACATGTATAGAGGGTACTTTTTGAGGTTGGCTATGAGTAATATGAGAAAGTGGGACTACAGGTTTTTCAGCATGTACCGGAGTAGGTATATTTATAGAATTAGATGGAATTTCAGTTACTCTTACATGCTTTGTTCTGATCTCTTTGGATGTCTTCTGGAGGAATTCATTGATCTTCAGATCAGAAACCCGACACTGTTTGCAGGGTTTTTTGAATTTCCTAAGTCTTAGAGCCCGTGCCGAGCGACTGGACCTTGAATTTCTTATATCGAAGGTCTCTCCACAGCTGGTAACTATATGAACAGAACGTTGAGATACATTTAAATCCCGTATGCTATGCAGCAATCCGGTTCTCGATACCCACATATCGGTATCGTTAAGCAAGGATTCCAATAATTTTTTTTTCATGCTTTCAGCTCCTTTATACGCTACGATCTTTCAAGGATCTTCTATAAGCCCATGTACTGCAATATCCAGTTCTTGTGTTCGTTGAATGTCATTTCATTTCACCTGTTTTGTTTGTTAATAAGCAATTCACTTTCAAGTTTCACAATCTACTAGATATATTTTTTGCACGGAAAAAGATGTATTTATACTATTTGCCATAAAACATCAAAATAACAAAGTTACCAAGCAAAGAGTTCAAAAAAGAGAAAATACATAGCAATCAAAGTAAAAAATGGCGGAAACCCCGGGAATTTAACCCGGCTGAACGGATTTAGAGTCCATTTGATCAACCTGATCCGGTTTCCATTTAGTAAAAGGTAATCGATTAAGCTATTATTTATATTTTTTGGTCATGGCTTCTGGATGAAAATGAAAAAGAAGGGTCAGGATTTCTTAGTGACCCTTAGACTTCCCACTCCCATAAACACAAGTTTCGTCTCAATAGGGATGGGGCTGCCTTCGTGTAGAGTAATATCTTCTCTGGACATATCTATTCTCACATCGTTCCAGTCCATGTCGGCTTCTCTCATATAGTCCATGATCAGATTTTCTCCCACATGTTCAGCATACTTAAGAGCTTCTCCATGAGTTGAGAACTCCTCAAATCCTCCGGGAGTGAACACGAGGAAAAACCTTTGCTTTTCCCTGTAGACAGCTTTTATGAGAACTTGTATCCTTTTGACACCCTGTCCCACTAACGCACCTACAGCGTTACCAACTTCTGCAAAAGGTGGCAATAGTATCTCTGCATCGATGATGTTCTGCATCTGCTCCACATAAGCCTTCACAGGTCCCCCAAGCAGTACAACAGGCACTGAGAGCCTGAACTTAGAGAAGAACTCGCCTCTGAGTATTTTTTCTATCTCTTTGCCTTCAACTCCTTTGAGCATATAGGACATCAGGTTCAAGGCCATATTGTAGGCAACTTCTCTTTTAATGTGCTCAGCAAGTTCCTGCTCGTTCATTTGTACAAGCCTTGACATAATGGTTGCGCCTATAACTGAAGCTTCCTTATCCCATTCATCATACTCACCCAGGATATGCAGTGCATCCGTGGGTGTGAACCCAATTGCCTGTACAAGCCTTTTCTGAATGAGATAATCCAGATGTTCTACTGACACAGGACGACCGAACCTCCAATAGATATCGCTTATTGATACTGGTTCTTGACCAATTGTACT
>AMWB02094522.1_pt1 | contig 12811 bp, 11 predicted proteins | sample 200311 | NCBI WGS metagenome assembly AMWB02 (sample SAMN02737377, study PRJNA173069) | bioreactor metagenome | biome: anode biofilm in microbial fuel cells | place: USA: California | collected 2010-12-16 | reverse complement strand
CGAATCTGCCGTATGGATGTGACATGAGGTCCTCTGCAAAGATCTACAAAGCCATCCTGTTCATAGATTGAGATGGTGCCGTCTTCCAGGCCGTCGATCAGCTCAAGTTTGAAAGGTTGATCTGCAAATAGCGTGCGCGCCTCGTCCCTGGAGACTTCCTTGCGCACAAAAGGATGGTCGCCAGACAGAATCCTTCGCATCTCCTTTTCTATTGCAGGAAGATCGTTGTTCGTGATTGGAGTCTCAAAAAGGAAATCGTAATAGAAACCATCGTCGATCGCAGGGCCAATGCCCAATTTTGTTCCAGGATAAAGATGCAAAACCGCCTCAGCCAAAACATGCGCGGCCGAATGCCGCACCAAAGACACATCTACCTTCTCTGCCGCCATACTCGCCATACTACCGCTCCTTTTCCTTAAGGTTCCCTTAGGAAATACAAAAGCCCCAAGATTGCGCCCAGGCGCAAAGGCACTTCGGGCCCTTGCGTAAGGACGAATCCCGGGGCTTTTCTGCTGTTGGCCGGGCCGAACAGGTCATTGAGCCTGTCTGTCCACCCGTCAAACGCTATAAAAAGCGCATCACGGTGATCCGCGGTACCACCTTACTTCGACACCCCGCGACGGGGCTCGCTCTCTTCGCCTTTAACGGAAGGCGCCCGACCGGCACTACTCGCAATCCTTGCTTTGGCACCGGCTGCTCAGGAGTGGTTTTCTGCGGCACCGCGTCAGGGTTCTTCCAGCCTTAAGCCCTCTTCAGAGCTTTTGGAACCCCTCTCTCTTGGCGCAAGCCCGCCGCGTACTCTTCTCCTTCACGGCATTTAGCAGAATATCCTCCAAAACACCCCAGGTTGTCAAGGTCAGATTACGCCAAACCCACGCAGCGGTCAGGCCCGCGCAGCCAAAGCGATGGGGCCAGGCTAGGCCCGAGGTCCTGGTTGCGGGACGCGGCGGGCTTGCGCACCTTGTGAACCTTGCGCACCTCACCTACAGAACACTCTTGCATTTAATCCGTGCTTCCAGTTCCCTGATACTCGCATACGCACAAGCAAGGAAATCCTCGTTTTGCTCAGCTTTGTTTTGAGGCAGAACCTCCATATTCAGGACGCCTGCATATTGCGCAGGAAACGCATCCACAAAAGCGCCCCAATCAACCGTCCCGCGGAAAGGCAACCAATGGTCATCCTTCAGGCCGCTGTTGTCGGCAAGATGTAAACAAAAAAGTCGTTCTGGGAATCTCCCAAGCAGATCGAATTTGGGTGCACCATAAAGATTGTCGTGCGAACTGTCATAACAAAGGCCAAGAACTCGGTCTTGCAGCTGGGTAAGCACACTCGATAACACTTCATTGTGTTTTGTATTCTCCAGCGCAATTCGAACCCCATGGTCTTGCGCGTAACGCACAAGCCGCGACAGAGTCACAATGCCATATTCATTAGTCTGCGCGATTCTGAAGCCTTTGGTGAGGTGGGTCACAAGAAGTGGAATCTGGTGTCGGGAGCAATAATCGATATAGGTTTCCAGTTCCTTTTCTACATCTTGTGATTTAAACTCATCCCAAAGGTTATTGATATTTCGATATGGCGCGTGAGCGTAGTCGAGGATGAGGCCACTTGCGCGTACAACGTCGGGGATGTCGTCGGCTGACAGATCTTCGTGATGATCGTTGTCTATCCAAATCGATGTCGAGTCAAAACCAGCCTTCCTGATGGCCTTCATCCGGGCTTCAAACGGTACCGGTATACCGTACCACGCAAAAATTCCTACCATTTCTTAGTTTCTTAGTTCTTAGCCATTTTTTAGCTTTGGGCACGCTTTTTGAGTTCCAGTCGTTTCTTTCTGAATTCCATGATCGGTAAATCTCCCTGGATGAGCTTCTCGCCAGAGCCGGTGCCATCCGTCTTAGGAAGTTGCGTGACCACAACTCTTCTGTCCTGATGTGCAACAATGAGGTTGAACCAGCAAAAGATCTTGTCGACAATCCAACGCACGCCAGGAACTTTGACAAAGTCCTGATAGAATCGTAAATAAAGCAGCGTGTGCGTTTCATCGACTGGGACAAAGAGCCCCAAAATGCGCATGTTTTCCGCAATTCTGTTTTGCCAAATATTCGGCAGAATTGTCTCCAGCTTGTAGTCCCGCGTAGGATCCGGTACTGGTACCTCTTGTGGCGTGCGCGGTCGGCTGCCATCGTCCACCTTGTTATACGCGTAGTGATAGAACATGCATTCGCCAACCCACTCGAAGCCTGGCCCTTCAACCAGCGTCTTGTTGCCTCGACCAATCGTGTTGTAGTGAATAAAAGGAAGGTGGACCACATCGAGTTGGTTCTCAAGCACCCGAGTATAGTGCGTGTCCCAGGGATCAACGACTGTCATCCAGTGCTTCTTTTCTTTAAGGTCCTCAAAAAAACTAGGCGGCTGCAAGCTTGGAGGTGGGTTTTCTCCCCACCAAATCCAGATTATGCCGTACGCCTCGTAGGTTGGATAGGTTTTCATTCTGAATTGAGAAGGAACAGGTGCGTTCTTGCCATTTGCAGGAATCTTGACGCACTTGCCCGAACTGTCGTACTCAAGGCCATGGAAGGGACAGGCTACCCGGTCGCCATAGTGCTTACCAGGTACAAGTGAAGCACCTCGATGTATGCATCGATCGAAAAAACAGACTACTTCTCCCTTATTGTTGCGCCAAAACAACAGCCTTTCGCCGAGTCTTGTTACGCCCAACAAATCCGTGCCCTTCACTTCCGAGGACTCTAGAACTGCATACCATAGGTTACGAATCATAAAGGAATCGTTCCCTCCTTAGCGCTATGGATGATCGGCGCTTCACCGTTCCCATCGCCGCCCGTTCCCGCGCGATGAGCAAGCAACCGCAATAAACGGATTCTATTATATCTCAGACTTATAATACAAGGAAAGTTGATTGCAAATACCACTAGAAAAGTTATGATTAGAGCGCCAGGTGGTTGAAAACTAAGGCTGATCGGTACTGCTAAGAAGATAAGGTAGTGTAAGAGTTCCGCTCTACACGTTTCCAATGCATAGGTAAGCAAATAATCGGCATTCCTTGTCATCAGTTTCTTTTTGCGAAAGCCTTTCCTAAAAAGAGCCGCACCGTCTGGCAGAAAGTCCTTCCATGTTCTTACTCTGAAAACTTGTTCGTAGAATCTGCCATCATGCTCAAATCTCCTGGTCTTGTAGAGCCATCCATCGAGAGAAAAAAGTCCAATGGGCAAGAGATTGATAGCATACCCTCCCAAGAGACTAAGGCCCATTATCAAGAAACTGTTGTAAACAGCTATCTTTAATCCTTGCATTAGTTCCTCTTTTTTCTGAGGTCGATGACTCGACCTTTCCACACGACCTTCTTAAACACCCCTCTCGCTAAAGTCGACACGAGGAACACTATGTGAAAGAAGAAAAGTGGTATGAAGAAGCAGCATACCAAAAATCCGTTAAAGCGCCCCGTTTTTGCTGCCAAAAAGTGCAATTCAAGCCACACCGCTACGTAGCTTACCCATATCAGGAACGCATCAGGTGCTCCCAAGACTGCAAGAGAATGCCTCGAGATGGAGTCGATGATTAAAGATAACGAGTTCAGAGATAGCGCGGTCAAGCCAGTGATCCAGATTATCATTATGGCAAGCGAATCTGCGGGAATTGAAATTGCCCCTTTGGAGAAGCTCTTTATCCAGCCTGAAACAAGCGAACCAATACCTTGTGGATACATGCGGAAAGAAATCGCCCCAGTACCAATTAAACTCCTCACAGGGACTCCGTTCTCAAGGAATGCCTTCCCCAGTACAACGTCTTCCAAGACTTCGTTTTTGACACTGGTATGCCCACCCACACTGAAATAGTCTTTTCGGCTGACAAGGAAAGCTGGACCGTAGAGCACAACCCCATCCGTGTTTTTTTTGCGGGGCCACCTATTTGCATTCGTTGTAATGATACTATTGAAAAAGAACGATAGTGTTTCGTACATCTTTTCTGTATAATGGTATGGCCAGGCAGAAAGGACACCATTTCCGGCTTTGAATGCGGCTACCATGAGTGCAAACCCATTGGGTTCGAAAAAACAATCGGCATCCAAAAAGAAAAAAACCTCGCCAGATGCGCGACTTGCCCCCAGGTGACACGCATAGGATTTTCCTAGCCAGCCTTCGGGTTTTTGACCGACTCGAAACAATGTGACACCAAAGCCCTCTGCAATACTTGCAGTGTTATCTTCTGAACAGTCGTCTACAACAATAATCTCATATGGTTGGTACTTCTGCGCTTTAAGCGATGTCAAAAGTCTGGGAAGGTTTTTCTCTTCATTTCGAGCAGGAATAATGACAGAAACCCGTACATCCGGTTCGCAAGACTCTGTGCCGGGAATGGGCCTTATCCGCCTGATGAGCAAGAGCCCTAGGATGACTGTCATGCAATAAAGTACTGCGTGCATTAGCAACTCCTGGTCGTACCTCATACTACGATGTGTCATGATTTCCTGCAACGGTAAAATTGATTCTTCTACCACAGCGATGCAGCCGTGAGGCGCTTCGCCCCGCATAACTGCAAGTTGAAGACCAACGATGTGCAGCGGTTGCGGCTGCTCAGCAAGGTCGATCGTTGTCGCAAAAACCTGGCGATAATCCATATGAAAGCAACCAAATCTCTAAGTATTTATCCAATAGTTTACAAAACTGTGATATAAATATGACAAACTCGTGGACCCTGGTTGCTGATTGAGCACTTAGTAGCCACTTGTGAGGAGCGAATATACGATAACGGCAAAGAATGTTTCCAAAGCCTATACTAACGTGCAGGCAGTTTCCGATCTTTCTTTTGAGGCGAGACCAGGCGAAATTTTTGGCCTGATTGGCCCGAACGGTGCGGGCAAGACAACTACAATCCGAATGATGATGAACATAATCGCGCCTGATACGGGGACTATTCTCTTTGACGGCAGGCCTTTGGGCGAGGCAGACAAGAACCTGATCGGATACCTTCCTGAGGAACGTGGACTCTACAGAAAAGCCAAACTAGGCGAGGTTCTGGAATACCTCGCGGCAATAAAGGGGGCAAGACCACAGGACTTCCGGCCTGCCATCGATGGCTGGCTCGAGCGTTTCGGCCTCTCAGAATGGAAGAACCGAAAAGACATCAAAGACCGTCGAAATTATGCTCTCGAGCGTCACAAGCCGAGAACTCATGATGGGCAAAATAGCAGGACTAGGTCTGGCGGGGATTCTACAGTACGCCGTGTGGACTTTCATGGCCTTTCTGCTTAACCGGTACCTGGGGCCGCTCTTTGGTCTTGCCTTGCCTGCAGCGATTTCAATGCAGAACATGGGTTGGCTTCTTGTGTTCTTCCTCCTGGGTTTTTTCCTTTACGCTTCGGCATACGCAGGATTGGGCGCAGCAAGCGAGGACGAGCAGAATCTTGGACAGTTGGCGTGGCCACTTATCATGTTCCTTATTGTGCCGCTCGTCATGCTCAATACGCTTGTCACGAGTCCGGATTCTACCTTGGTGGTTGTACTTTCGATTTTTCCGCTCACGAGCCCGATCGTCATGCTGGCCCGGATCCTTGTTTCTACCCCACCATTCTGGCATCTGGCGCTCTGTCTTTCCTTACTCGTTGCTGCGGTTGTCGGCATGATGATACTGGCCGCAAAGATTTTCAGGGTTGGAATCCTGATGACCGGCAAAAGGCCAAGACTGCAAGAGGTTGTTCGGTGGATACGCGTAAAGTGAAATACCCAGTCTTGGCGCACAGGCTTGACGTACCGCAAGGGAAGTGCGCTATCTTTATGCCACGATGTCAGCAGAAATCCTTGGGAATATGAGTAAACACAGGAGAATAGCAGTTTTTGCTCTAGCGGGCATCTTGATCGCTGCCGTTTTTGTCTTGGTATTTGCTATCCTACCAGGACTTAGTGGAGACAACAAGCGTTCCGGCCTTTTTGCCCAGGACTCGAACGGAATGCCATCGAGATTGAACGCTGAACTCGCAGTCCTCAAGGCTGCCTACCCTTCAATCACTATCGCGAGTACTTTTGATTCACAAATAGGCGATTGGAAGATCACCATGACCAAAGGCGGTTCCACCAAGGACCTGTACTGGGCGGAGGGACGGTACCTTCCAAAGGAACTACTGGCGTCCAAAGACAACTATCGAACACTCATTTTTTACATACCGAAAAAGCCGGAGGATCCTTCAACCTTTAAAAAAGAGCAAATTGAGAAGATTCGTGAATTTGGATCAAGTGAGAGTCGGGAAAGTGCACCTGTTTCTCCAACTTCTTTTTTCGAAATAATCTACAACACATCTTCGAGAGAGGATCTTGAAGCTCACATTGTCAAGACAGAGTTTCTCGGTAAGCGGGTAAACGTTCACGAACTAATTGTGGAACCGCTCAAGAAGGTGGAAAGTAAGATCCTCTCCATCTCGCGGACAGACGAGCAAGTGCGCGATTTCATTCAATCTATCGGCTCGATTGACGGTTACTCATGGCGTCAAATCAGAGATACTTCAGGAATGTCATTCCACAGCATGGGACTCGCAATCGACATTCTACCCCGTGGCTGGCAGGACAAGATTGTTTACTGGAACTGGGAAAAAAACAAGGGCAATGACGACTGGATGCTCATCCCACTTGAAGACCGTTGGGCGCCGCCTGATCTTGTTGTCGACATATTTGAAGACGAAGGCTTCGTGTGGGGTGGGAAATGGACAGTTTGGGACAACATGCATTTTGAATATCGACCCGAGATGATTCTAGGCAGAGATGTTGCCGAGCGGGACTGACCTCGCCTCATCGTTATAGTACAAAAATACTAGATAACTCATCATTACGCAGGACACTTGTCTCTTGCGGTTTTGACAAACCGTGCGATGATTGGAGTCATGCCACTGTAGCTAAAGGCATAATCGTCACAATAAGGAGGAATACCATGAAGAAGACCTTTGTGAGTATTCTGGTGCTCTTGTGTCTGGTTGTCACGGGTGTTTCCGCTCAAGGGAAGAAGTTGACGGTCTGGTGCTGGGACCCAAACTTTAATCAGTATGCAATGAACGAAGCAGCCAAAGTCTACACTAAAGCTCACCCAGATGTAAAAATCGAAATTGTTGAAACAGGCAATTCTGATAATCTGGTGGCAAAGCTTACCTCGGGGCTTCAGGCAGGCGGCGTCGGGATGCCCGATATTTTCCTCTTCCAGGATTTTCAGATAGAGCAATTCTTGCGCGACTATCCGAATGCGTTTGCAGATCTTAAAGCGGCCGGTATAGATTATAGCAAATTTGCGGCCTACAAGGTCGGACCAATGACCGTTGGAAACAAAATCTACGGCATCCCCTTCGACACAGGCTCAACTGGGCTTTGGCTACGCACCGACTACATCAAGGCGGCTGGGCTCAATCCAGACGACTACTACGGTAAGAACCTCACCTGGAGCCAGGTGATTAAGCTCGGAGAAACGGTCAAGGCAAAGACAGGAATGCCTCTTCTGTCTTATCAGAGCGACAACTTTGATATGCTTCGCATCGTTGTCCAATCTACCGGTGGACAGTTCTTTAATCCCGATGGCAGCCTCAACTTGCAGGGCGATGCGTTCAAGAAATCCATTGCGCTTTTTAAAGAGTTGAACGACAAAGGCCTACTTTACAACGTCGTCGGTTGGTCGGATTGGATTAATGCCGTGAATAGTGACAAAGCTGTAGGATTCCTGAATGCAATCTGGATGGTCGGAACAGTGAAATCCCGCCCGGAAAACAAAGGTAAATATATGATCATCCCCACTCCACGCATTGAAGGTATTTCTGGCGCTGCCAACGCCTCCAACAATGGCGGATCGAGCTGGTATATTTACGACAAGAGTCCCAACAAGACGCTTGCAATTGATTTTATGAAGTCCGTCTGGGCGTCCGACAAGCCAGAAGCGCTTGAATTCTATAACACTATCTTGAAGGGTGCAGGCGCTATGGGCACATACCTGCCGAGCCAGAAGGGATCAAACTACACTGCCAAAGACGACTTCTTCTATAAGAGCCAGCCGGTATACCAGGATTTTGCTTCATGGATGAGCAAGGTACCCACGCTCAGGTATACAGCCAATTACGTGCCGATGCGAAATGCAGTAGCAAACGCAGTATTGCGATATTTTAAGGGCGACCTGAAGACTATTGACGAGACTATAAAGGCAGCAGAGACCGAATATAAACAGACCACAGGCGAGTAATCGCAAAATGTCCTTGTGTCTGCTCCCACGTTCACCCAAAGGGTCAATGTGGGAGCTTTCAATTCGCTTTCTTTATTGAAGTTTTGAGGAGGTCGAAGTGCAAAAACAGCGTACTTACCAAAACTACCTGAACAGGTTTGGCTGGCTCTGCGTGACCCCTGCCATCATTCTTTTCTGCTTATTCATGCTCTATCCGATTCTTTCTTCACTCTATTATGTCACTCAAAAATGGCGAGGAGCCACAAGCACGTTTATCGGGCTGGGCAATTTTGTCCGAATGCTTCAAGACAAGGTTTTCTTGCAGGCCCTCGGCAACAATTTTATATTCATGGTAGTTCAAATACCCATAATGGTATTTCTTGCCTTGTTCTTGGCTGTCCTTCTCAATCAGGGAGTTCAGAAATTGCGGGGCCCTTTAAGACTTGCAATTTTCCTGCCCAGTGTAACTTCGCTCGTTGTCGTGTCAGTGCTTTTCAGAATGCTGCTGCAAACAAATGGAATGCTAAACAATCTGCTTATTGGGGCTCACGTTATCAAAGAACCAATCGGTTGGCTTTCCGATCCTTTCTGGGCGAAGGTTACGATTATTCTGGCAATGACGTGGCGCTGGACTGGATATAATATGGTTTTCTTCCTTGTCGGCCTTCAGAGTATTGACCCTCAAATCTATGAAGCGGCTGAAGTTGACGGCGCCTCAAGGTTTCGTCAATTGTTTCAAATCACCATCCCGCTCTTGCTGCCAGTCATTCTTTTTTCGCTCGTCACGTCCACAAGTGGGACCATGCAACTCTTCGACGAACCCAATATTCTTACCCAAGGCGGACAGCCGTATAATTCAACGATGACTGCTGCAGTATATATTTACAGGCAGGCCTTCCTTGTAAATGGAAATTTCGGCTATGCAACGGCACTTTCTTACGTCGTAGTGCTTATCTCTGGAGTATTTGCCTTTATCCAGATGCGGTTGCTTGGGCAAAGGGGGCCGGACAAATGAGTACAGTGCGCAAATGGTCCTTCACAAGGATAATTTCAATAATAATCCTGCTTTTAGCAGCTGCTATTAGTGTATTTCCATTTTATTGGATGGTCATTGGTACAACGCTCAATCCTAACGACGTAATAAAGGGTATATTGACGCCAGGTAAAGAATTCATGCTCAACTGGCAAAAAGCTGTTTCCACCTACAACCTTCCGCTCTACTTTCTAAACTCGCTCAAAATTGCAGTACTTACCGTAGTATTCGGGCTGATTGTCAACAGCCTTGCTGCATTTGGCTTTGAGAAATACCCATCCAAGGCAAGAGACAAGGTTTTTAATATTCTGCTGCTTACGATGATAATTCCGCAGATTGCAATAGTGATTCCGATGTTTAGGCTCTTCGCGTTCCTTCACTTGCTCAATACACACGCGGCCATTATCCTCCCGGCAATTATGTCGCCTTTTATAGTGTTCTTCATGCGACAAAATTTTCAGATGTTCCCGACCGAAATTATGGAAGCCGCGAGGGTGGATGGCGCAAGCGAGTTCTCCATATTTGTGCGCATAGTCTCACCATCCATGCAGGCTACCTATGCATCCGCTGCAATCTATCTTTTTCTTGGGCAATGGAACTCTTACCTCTGGCCCCTCATCACAATCCTCTCGGAAAACATGAAAACTCTGCCCCTTACGATGTCGTCAGTGATGGGCGCCTATACGATTGAATACGGCGCTCTTATGGTGATTGTGTGTATCTCGGTTTTACCGGTTCTCATTCTTTTCTTGTCGATGCAAAAGCAATTTGTCGCAGGTTTGCTTGGTTCGATAAAATAGCAAAGCACAACCGTTGTCTGCCAGGTCAGTGTGCTACAGAAGTTCTTGCTTGTGCAAGCGCTTCCGTAGCACGCTCTAGTTTCTGAGCATAGCTCCCCTATTCTTACGGCGATAAAAACTCAAAATAATACCCTAAAGGAAAACTGTGCGTCGTACTTTCCCGGATAAAGCCTGTAGCGAGGCAAGGTGTCCGGCCCGCATGTTGCTGTGCCTACGCCGCGCTGCCCAAGGTCAAGGTAGAGCCAAGCACCGTTAGAAAGCGCGACATCGATTGGTGAAAGTTCATCAAAATGACGTGCTTCCCAAAGCTCGTGCTCCGAATATGGTGACACGCCAAAAGAAAAGGCCTTGTTTGCTTGGACGAGCAACCTTAATCCATCCTGAAACTGCAGCATGATCCACAAGACGCCTCCACGCGCCCCACTCTCTTGAGGAACAATATAGGGTGTAACGAAGCCTTTGGGGTCGTCTCGATACCGCCCAAAGAGGGCACCCTTGTGACGGTCCGGGTAGTTCTCTTGCGGCCCATAACCGCACCATTCCACCATAGAAAGCCCTGATCGAAGTCTAGTTTTGAGCCCGATACGCGGGTACTCTGGAACTATCGAGTCAAGGTCGAACGACATACTCAATGCCATCTCGTTGGAATCGATAAAATGCCATTCTTGGGTTATTCTGCCACATTCAACGTTGTTCGAAGTGTAAATCTGATGACTCAAAGTCATGCGATTATCAGTCTGTTTTTGTTCAGTACATTCAAAATGCAGCCATTCGAGCCCAGCGTCCAGCCAAGGATACATAGCCTTGTCTTGATAATAAAAAGCAAGCTCAGGAATACCTCGAAGAGAAATGAAATTCTTGAGCCCATCGTTTTGCGTAGGAGCCCTGAACAAGACAGGAACAATGGGCTCTGAAATCAGGGAGCTTGGGCCAAAGCCATCACCATCGGTTTTGGGTTTCAATGCATCGACAAACCCTTCGGGAGACACAGTTATTTGCAAAGCCTGTTGTCGCAACCCTCTATCTGCCGGAACCGTTTCGGATCTTGCGTCCATCGTATCGTCTTTTGTCTGCATATACGTGGAGATCTTTTGCATGACAAGGCCAAACGATTCTTTTGCAAGTTCTTTAGGCTGGTCGTCCGTTGTATTCTCAAGAACGTACAGGGTTATCGAGAGAATGAGCAAGGATGCTTTTAAACCGTTTGCAAATGCCAGGTCAGTATTAATCGCAGCGCAAAAGTCATTTCTCGTCATGAGACTTTGTATAATAGGCGCAAGGTCAATTGTAATAGATTCAGACTGATCGGGCTCAAGCGAATCCAATGTTTCTTTCCCTTCTGCCACAGGGGACTGGATTTGTGGCAAGGCACTCTCTATTCTCCACCTGGCCAGCATTGGTCCGGTACTCTTAAAGTACATTCTCGACCTAACAGCGATTTGAGCACGTTCATCACCCACCACATCGAATGTGTTCCGAAGCCCTGCAAGGTTTGGCTGCTCCGTCTGTTGCCATCCATTTTTCAACACAATTTCAAGAGGTTGAAAGAGATAAGAACATTCTGCCATCACCGGCTTAAGACTGCGGTCAGGGAAAAGCAAACCATCGCATACAAAATCCATATCCGAAGGGAAGTCGCCAAAATCCCCTCCATAACGCCATGGCTTTGTGTACTCGGCGCTGGGCCCAGGTGGCAACTTAGAGTGTACCTTGCCATTTGCACCTTCCAGAATTCCATGGTCAACCCATTCCCAAATAAAACCACCCTGCAACGACTTACTCGAACGAATCACAGCCCAATAATCGGAAAGGCTTCCGTTTGAATTACCCATGGCGTGGCTATATTCGCACATGATAAGGGGCCTTTCGTCATGGGGCGTAGCATCCCATTGTGAAATAAGATCGATTTGTGGGTACATTGGGCATATGATGTCTGTAGCCAGTTTACCACGGTGTAGCGATTCGACTGTATATGGCCCTTGGCCCCATTCAGGCCGCACGGCTCCTTCATAATGCACGGGCCTCGTTGGATCGTACGAACGAATCCAACCTGCAATAAGGTCATGGTTAGAACCATAACCGGACTCATTACCCAAAGACCAAAGAATAATCGATGGATGATTCTTATCTCTTAAAACCATCCGCTGAGCTCTCGCAAGGAAGGCTGTTGACCAGGCCGGATCTCGACACAGCTGATCGTAGTATGCATGGGTTTCAATATTGGCTTCATCAATAAGATACAGCCCATAACGGTCACACAACTCGTACCATCGCTCATCGTTGGGATAATGCGAACAGCGTACGGCATTAAAATGGTACTCTTTTAGAAGTTCAATGTCTCTTACCATCTCTTGCGTTGTAAGGGCACGGCCACCGGTTTGCGAAAATTCATGGCGATTGGCGCCTTGAATAAAGACTCTTTTTTCGTTGATGAGCAGAGAGCCCCGATCGATCTTGACCGACCGAAAACCAAAGACTTGCGCGACTGCATCAAATTCCACCGCACTTTTGTCTTCAACTATCGTTAACGTGCAAAAATACAGCTTTGGGTCTTCATGCGACCAAATGGCAGGCGAATCTATATCAAAACTGAAGTTGATTGTAAGACCGTCCAAAGCATAGGACCGTGGCAAAGGTTTCTGCGATTGATCGATTAATTTTCCATTCCCATTATGGACTTTGCAGCGAACTAGAAGGTTCTGGGCGTTTCCATCAGTTTCCGTATAAGCTCGAACCTGAGCAGCAACATTTATTAGACCATGACCTGCCTGT
>AMWB02161967.1_pt1 | contig 12812 bp, 5 predicted proteins | sample 200311 | NCBI WGS metagenome assembly AMWB02 (sample SAMN02737377, study PRJNA173069) | bioreactor metagenome | biome: anode biofilm in microbial fuel cells | place: USA: California | collected 2010-12-16 | reverse complement strand
CATTCCAGAATGGATTTTCATCACCCCAGGCAAGACCCACAGCCTGATTGCCCTGGTGCATGCCGTTCAAGGGGTGAAAGGCGTCGCCAATTCCCATGAATTTATCGCTACCGAATATTTGCCCAAAGGGAACGTCCGCATTGCAGCTTTGAGCGGTGAAAATTCCGATCCTGTCAATGGATTGAAGCTCGAAGACGGCGCCATGGCCCATAGTCTTTGGGGCGAAATGGCTTTTCGCCTGGCAGGGCGCTCCGGCTTCGAACGCATTCGCAGGAGCGATGAAGCACACATCGCGCCCGGCGCCGAAACCATCGCCGAACTGTTCGGCGGAGAGCCCACCCTCATTCTCATTGATGAGGTTTCCATTTATTTGAGAAAGGCGGCCGGAACGTTCAAAGAAGCCGCCAACCAGTTTACCGCCTTTCTACAGGCGCTGATCAAGGCCGTTACTTCCACGCCCAGGGTAGCCCTGGTCTGCACCCTGGCCATTGGTTCCGATGATCATCAAGCCAAGGATGCTTACCAGAATGAGCATCTCCTGGCGGTGCAGGCGTTTGAGGAGGCCAAAAGCGTGGCCTCCCGCCAGTTGCTCCAGCTCGACCCCACCCAGGAAGATGAAACCGTCAATGTGATCCAGCGGCGCCTGTTTGAATCCGTGGACCTGGCCGGGGCCGGAACGGTGATTGCCGGTTATGTGGATACCTGGAACCGCAACAAGGAATCCCTGTCGCCCGATGCCGGGAGCCCGGAAATCCGGGAACAGTTCCAGAAGGGTTACCCTCTCCATCCGGAAACCCTCAATGTGATGACGGAAAAAATGAGCAGCCTGGCAACCTTTCAGCGCACCCGGGGCATGCTCCGCCTGCTGGCCCGCACCGTGGAATATATCTGGAAGAAGCGGCCCGAAGACGCCTTTGCCATCCATCCCCATCACATCGACCCGGGCTATGGCCCCATCCGCTTGGAGTTTCTCACAAAACTGGGGCAGGAAGCGTATACTCCGGCCCTGGCCGCGGACATCGCCGCTGTGGAGGGCAAAGACCGCTCCACAGCTCAGCGCTTGGATAAAGATCTTTTTGCAGGCCAGCCGCCTGTGGCCAGTTATGTGGCCCGGACCATTTTCGCCCATACCATGGCCTACAGCAGCGCCCAGGGCATTACGCCGGATCATTTAAGGTATGCCGTCTGTTCCCCGGTAGTCGAGCCCGCTCAGGTGGAAATCGCCCGGAAGGCGTTCATTCAGGAATCCTTATATTTAGATGACCGGCCCGGCGTACCGTTGCGTTTTCAGGTGGAACCCAACCTCAATCAAATTATTAACCGGGCGATGAAGGAAGTCGGCGCGACTGAACTTAGAAGTTATCTCGATACCAAGATCAAAGACCTGTTCAAGGGCGGGAAAACCGATTTTGAGATGGTGGCGTTCCCCGGCGGCCCCGCAGACGTTCCGGATGATATCAGCAGCAACCGCCCCTACCTGGTGTTGCTGCATTATGACGCCTTTCCGGTGGCAGAGTCCCATCCTTCGACCCTTCACCATGATCTGGTTCGAATGTCCACCCGCAAAGGAATAGCCGAGGATATGCGGGTTTTCCTGAACAACCTCATCTTTGTGGCCGCGGATAAAAAATTGAGTGATGCCATGAAGCTGGCGGTCCGCAGACGTTTAGCCCTTCAAACCATTCAGAACAGCGCCCAGTGGAAGGACCTGGCGGATCACCAGCAGAAGAAAATCAAGGGCGACTACGCCAAATCCCAAACCGAGATGGCCGTGGCCATTCTTCAATGTTACCGCCATCTCTTCTATCCCAGCAATGCGCCCCTTGGGGACGGCAAAGCCATGCTGGGCCACACCGCCATCGAACTGCACAGCGCTTCTGACGACCCCGGCCATGGGCAGCAGCATATCCGGCGCGCCCTCCGGGATCAGAAAAAATTGCTGGATAAAGGGGATGATCCGGATTCGCCTGCATATGTGCGGGATCAGACACCACTCAAGAACAAGGGGGAAATGAGCGTCTCCGGCCTGTTGGCGGAATACCGGAAAGCCCCCGGCCTTTGCATTCTGATGGATCACAGCCCGTTGATAGAATGCATCCGGCGCGGCATTGACCTGGAGGTATTCATCTACCGGGAGGGAGAGCAGCTTTGGGGCAAGGGCGATCCCTCTCCAGGGATCCAGACTTCGGAGAATGCCTTTGTCCACACCTTGGAGGATGCCAGAAAGCGCGGCATTTGGCCCCGAAAGGAAAAGAAGCCCGAGCCCGATCCGCCGCCGGAATCGAAAACCGGCACTACGAAGCCGGAGGGAGGGGAGATCAAAGAACCGGATGCCCCGCTGAAACCCAAGCCGGGAATCTTATCCACAGACGGCCCCCTCCACCAGGCCCTGGTCCAACTTTTCGAGGATGCGCGGGATAAAAAAATCAACCGCATCGAATCCATGGCCGTCCGGTTCTTTGAATATAAGGGTGCATGGACCTTTCAGCAGAGCCTGGGCACCTGCCGGGACGCAGAGATAACATGCCGGTTTGATGTCGAGATGGCCGGAGAGGGTATCGAAAACTTCGAAGTCAGTTTCACGGGCGCCCTTCAGAAGGCCGCAACCCTCAAAACGTTCATCGAGCCGCAGCTTCGAACCGCGCGGGAGCATGCTTTCAAGGCCGGTTATTCCCTGAAGTTCAAAACGCCTCTTTCGACCCGCAAGGAAACATCCGATGCGTTCATTGATGTCATGACCAAATACGGCGGTGCGGAATCATCCGTGGAAGCCGTGCCCGCCCGTGAAGAGGAGGCGTAACCAGTGAACATGGATCAGAAAACCACCACCGGCCCAGTCTATGAACTGCGCGCCGGGGGGCTCAAGGGGGGGCAGTTGCAGATCGAGATCTGGCAGATGCCGACTCCAGCGACGCCCCGGCTGAAAAAGCCCGAACGGATGGCCGGACTCAAAGGACGGGTACTTGAAATTGTGGAAACCCAGGTGCTGCGGCGGTTGAAATCCATCGGTATCCGTCTGTCTCATCTAAACAACAGCGAAAAGCAGAATGTCTCCCTGGATGAAGACATGGCGTTGAACCTTGCCTTGCTCTTTCGCACCCTGGCCCCTATGCGGAACATCGACAATATACGGACCGTGGCCCGTGGTGTGGATGCCATGAGCCGCGAAGAGGCCGGATACTGGCTTGGCATGGCCGTCCATCGAAGCAACCCCCGGCGGGTGCTCGCGGCCCTGCGGTTGCTGCTCACGACGACATAAGGATATCTCTCTGATGACGGAATCGAAACGGGCGCTGATCGAAAAATGGCTGTCCATTGCTAAGCTTGGTATAGAATCTCTCCGTGAGCGAACGCCCATGACTCCCTTTCCAGCCCCGAACCGGCTACATGTCTGGTGGGCCAGGCGCCCCCTGGTTGCTAGTCGGGCCGCCATCCTTGGGGCGCTTTTGCCGGAGGATGCCGACCGGGAAAAGTTCATGCATATTTTGGGGATTCATGGTGATCCCGTGGAAGCGAAAAAACGAATCGCAGAAGCGACCCGGCAGGGTGTTCGGTTGGGGGCTCAAGCCTATGGTTACCCGAGAGCATTCAGCTATCTACCCAGCCAAAAGGAAAATGCGTTGTTGCAACCTGATACGACGATTTTGGACCCAACCGCAGGGGGCGGGAGTATCCCCTTCGAGGCCGTTCGGTTGGGGTGCAACGCTATATCAAACGATATCAATCCTGTCGCTTGGCTGATATTGAAGGCTACTGTTGAATTTCCGGCCAAATTTGGTGATCAGGTTCTGAAACGATACAACCAACTGGGGGAAATGTTCAGAAACAGGTGTGTCGAACGGTTGAAACAGTTCTATCCCCCCGAACCTGGTGAAAATTGCCTCCCGGACGGATACCTCTGGGCGCGTACCATTACCTGCCCTTACTGCAACGGCATTGTTCCCTTGAGCCCCAACTGGCGGTTCAATAACAAAGGGGCCGGGGTTCGGCTCCTACCTGAAACCGATGATCCTGAAAACCGCCGCATCCGCTTTGAGATGGTTCAGAGAGCGAAAGATCAATCCGAGGGGACCGTGAGTCAGGGCAACGCCAAATGTCCCTTTCCCGACTGCGGGCGGGTCATTCAGGGCAATGAGGTCAAGGCCCAAGCCCAGGCGGGTTCGATGGGCGAGCAACTTTACACTGTGGTGTTTGTGGAACACAAAGAGATTGGCCGCACAAAGGCGGGAAAACCGAAGATCAAAAAATTCCGTAGGTTCCGTGTGCCCCGACAGAGAGACGACGTTCAGAATCAGGTGAAGGCCGCCCTATATGACAAAATGCCTGAATGGCTGGCGCGAGGCATCGTTCCGGATGAGGAAATTGTTGAGGGAAATAAAACATTGGAGCCCATGCGCTATGGTATTTCCCAATGGCAGAAGATGTTTTCTCCCCGGCAGCTCTTCTGTCATTGCACGAGCGTGGAGGTATTTCAAGAACTTGTGGTCGAATGCGGGGGGCCGTATGAAATTTGCGAATTAGACAAGGCCGCCTTATCGTATATTTCCATCGGCATAGACAAATTGCTTGACTGGAATTCTCGACTTTGTACTTGGCACCCTTATCGTGAAGTAGTTGGCCATACATTTCAAAGGCATGATTTTGCTTTTATTTGGAGTAATGCCGAAATGGCCCCGACCATCAAGGGTTTGGGATACGATTGGGTGTTCAAACAAACAGGCAAATCCTTAAAGGAACTCATCCAGCTGCTTGGGAAAAAGATATCGGAAAAGGCCCCTGAACTCGAGGCAACCTCCACGAATGACGCCCGGGCGTACGAACTTCGCAACAGGCTGCTAAAAAAGCACAGTCCCGCCACCCAGGAGACCGTGGTTTCCAATCAGCAAGATAGGGCACGGCCTGCCGAAATCACCATCACCAGCAACTCGGGCGATCGCCTTCCCCATATTTCGGACGCATCCATCGACGCCGTGGTCATGGACCCGCCCTACTACGACAACGTGATGTATGCGGAACTTTCCGATTTTTTTTACGTCTGGCTCAAGCGGACCGCCGGGATGCTTTTCCCCGAACAGTTCAGCCATTACCTGACGGACAAAGACGCCGAGGCCATTGCCAACCCCGCCAAGTTCAAAGACCTGGTTCAGGGTAAAAAAGGCATCAGCGCCCAGAAGCTCGCCGCGCGGGATTACCGGGAGCGGATGCAGGCCATCTTTTCCGAGTGCCGCCGGGTGCTCAAGCCTGAGGGCATCATGGTGCTCATGTTCACCCACAAGGCCAGCGGCGCCTGGGATGCACTGGCAAAAGGGCTTGTGGAGGCGGGTTTCATCATTACGGCGAGTTGGCCGATCAATACCGAAGCTGAGGGCAGCCTTCACATCAAGGAAAAGAACGCGGCCAAAAGCACCATCTTCCTCGTTTGTCGGCCCCGACCGCAAACCGGCGACAATAGCCCGACTTATTGGGAGCAGGTGGAACCCGAGGTTTACAAGGTCGTTCAGGAGCGGGTGGCCGAATTTCAGGCCAACGGCATCCTTGGGGTGGATCTCTATCTCTCCTGTTTCGGCCCGGCCCTCGAAGTGTTTTCACGGCACTGGCCCATACAGCGCGGCCGTGCGGCCCAGAAGCCCGAAGCCGCGAAGGGCGCCCAGCTCAATCTTTTGGAAGATGAGGATTGGGACCCCTATGCCGTCCGCCCGGAGGATGCCCTGATGGCGGCACGGAATGCGGTGAAGCAATGGCGGCTCGGCCAGTTGGCGACCGTTCAGCGAAAGGCCCATCTCGACCCGGTGACGGAGTTTTTTGTGCTGGCCTGGGATGCCTACCGGTCTCCCCAGTTTCCGGCCGATGAAGCCCTGAAACTGGCCCGGGTCATCGGCGTCTCGTTTGATCGGATGTTGAGAAACCGGATTCTGGAAGTGAAAAGCGGCAACATCATCCTGTGGGATAGCGCCACCCGCACCCAAAAGGGCGCCATCAACGGAATGTCGCCGGAAATCATGCTGGATGCTCTCCACGGTGCGGCCCGGATCGGCCGGGAAAAAAATACAGGTGCGGCAAAGGATCTGCTCGAAAAGGCCGGGCTGCTTGAATCTCCGGCGTTCATGCTGGCGCTGGAAGCGGCCCTCAACGTGCTGCCGCCCCCGAAAGCCGTCACCGGCACCGGTTTTGCGGCAGGGGCCGCGGCTGACTGCGAAGCCCTGGAAAGGCTCCGAAAGCTTGCTTTTTCAAAAGAAATCCCCCAACCCGAGCAGCTCCGCCTGGGGGAAGCATTTTAGATGAGCGGCGATTGCATCATCCCCGCCGGTGCGGCCCCATCCCTTCAGGATGTTGACTGGCAACCCGCCTACAGCCACGAAGACGGCAACCTGATCCGGCTCTTTTTCACCCCCGCCCTCTCCTGTGCGGCCTTGTATCAGCGGGTGACGGGCTACTTTTCCGAAGGCGCCCTGGTGCTGGCGGCCCGGGGGCTGGATGCCTTGATCGCCCGGGGCGGAAGAATGGAGTTGGTCGTCGGCTGCACGCTTCATCCCAAAGAGGTGGAAAAAATCAAGGAGGGGTATGCACTCCGCGAAATCCTGACCCACGCGTTGGCTGAAAAACTCGGCCTCTGCGCCCAGCGCCCTGAAGCCCGTGAACGACTGGGGTGGCTTTCCTGGATGGTGGCGGGCGGCTACCTGGACATCAAGCTGGCGGTGCCCAAGGATGCTTCGACCGGCAAAATACAGCAGGGGATGGGCATCTATCATGCCAAGGCCGGTATCCTGACCGATCCTCACGGGAACCGGATCGCCTTTACGGGGTCCATCAACGAAACCGAAGCCGGATGGGCCAGCAATTGCGAATCCTTCACGGTGAGCTGTTCCTGGCGGGGAAAATGGGATTTGAAACGGGTGGAAAAGGCCCGGCACGATTTTTACCTGCTCTGGAACAACACTGCAAAATCCGCCGAAGTAGTGGAATTTCCCGAAGCCTTGAAAAAGGAGCTACTGAAGTACCTTCCCCCTGACGGCTGCCCGGTTAAAAAAACGTCCATCATTTCGAAATCCGAGAAGGAAGCGCCCCCGGCAGATGCACCGCCGGAGCCGGAAGTCATGCTGACTCCGGACGAGCGGCGCCGGAAGGTATGGGCGTTTCTCCGGCACGCGCCGAAACGTCCTGACGGGGTGATGATCGCCGTCCGGACCAGCACCGTGGTTCCTTGGCCCCATCAGCTTCGGGCTTACAAGCGAATGCTGGACACATGGCCATTCCGTCTTTTGATCGCCGATGAGGTGGGCCTCGGCAAGACCATCGAGGCGGGCATGATCATCCGCCATGCCTGGATCAGCGGCCTGGCAAAACGGATTTGCATCATGGTCCCCAGCGGGGTGATCCGCCAGTGGCAAAACGAGTTGTATGAAAAATTCAACCTGTTGGTGCCCGCTTATACCGGAAGATCCTTCGTCTGGCCCGAACATTATTACCGCAAACGGCCCCTGGAAGAAAAAGTCAGCCGGGAAACATGGACCAGCGCTCCCCTGGTGATGGTCTCCAGTCATCTGATGCGCCGGGCCGACCGGCAGCAGGAATTGATATCCGCCGACAAATGGGATCTGCTGGTGCTGGACGAAGCCCACCATGCCCGCCGCAAAGGCGCGGGAACGGCCCAAGAGAAAGGGCCGAACCGACTGCTGGCCCTGATGCAGCAGATGAGAACCCGAACCGAAGCGCTTCTGTTGCTCACGGCGACGCCCATGCAGGTCCATCCCGTTGAAATCTGGGATCTGCTGGCCTTGCTGGGGCTGCCGCCCGAATGGAGCGCCCAGACCTTTGTCGATTATTTTGAAGCCCTCAATGCCAATCCGGATGACGAATCGCTTCATCGTCTGGCAAAACTGTTTCAGACCGCCGAGAGCGCCTATGGCTCCATCCCGGACACCGAAATTAGGCAGATTGCTGAAAAACACGGCCTCAGCACGATCAAAACCCGGAAGCTAATCAGCGCCCTTCGGGAGCCCAAGACTCTCATTCCTATCAAGCACCTTTCCGTGGGCCAGCGAAAAGCGGCCCTGGCGGTGCTCAAGGCTGGGAGCCCGGTGCGGTTCAGGATGTCCCGTCATACCCGTAACCTGCTCAAGGCCTATTACAAGAAAGGCATGCTGGATGCTCCCGTGGCCGAGCGGGTGGTCTCGGATCTGGCCATCGACATGACCCCGCCTGAGCGAGCGCTGTACGAGGCTGTGGAGGATTACATCAGCAACGCCTACCAGATGGCCAATCCTGATGCCAAGAACGCTGTGGGCTTTATCATGACCGTTTATCGTCGCCGTGTTGCCTCCTGCTTTTATGCCCTTCGGCGGACCCTTGAAAAACGGATGGAGAAACTCGCCAACCCGCCCGGAGAACCCGAGGATCTCGAACGGCTGGAAGAGGACCTGGCCCATAACGATTTGGCCGATGAAGTGCTCTCCGGAGAAGATGCCGCCGATTTCGTTCAGCAGTCGTTAGGGATCGAAGAAGAACGGAGCATTCGATATCTGCTGGAACAGATCTCAACACTCGAAACCGATTCCAAGGCCCTGCGCCTTGTGAAAGAACTGGAAGCCGAGTTTGCTTCCGGCTATGATTCGGCCATCATCTTCACCCAATACACCGATACCCTGGACTTTTTAAAGGAGTTCCTGGCACAACGGCTTGAAATGCCCATTGGATGTTTTTCCGGGGCCGGAGGGCAGTACCGGGACCATGCCGGCGCCTGGCAATCTTGTAAAAAAGAAGAAATCAAACGGTATCTCATGCAAGGTAAGATCCGGCTGCTCATCTGCACCGATGCGGCCGGGGAAGGTTTGAACCTTCAATACTGCGGCGTACTCGTCAATTTTGATTTGCCGTGGAACCCCATGAAGGTGGAACAGCGTATCGGCCGGATCGACCGCATCGGCCAGAAGAATGCCCGAATCAGAATCCTGAATCTGGCCTATGCCGACACCGTGGAAGCCGATGTCTACTTTGCCCTGAGCGAGCGCATCGGGCTTTTCAACGGCATTGTGGGAAAGCTTCAGCCGATCCTGGCGCGGATTCCCAAGGAATTTGAAACCGCCGTGTTAGCACCGGCAGATCAAAGGGAGCGCGCCCGCCATGATATCGTGGATGCCGTCCGGCGCATGGCGGACGAAACAGAAGCCGGAGGGTTTGATATCGACGACATCAGCGCGGCCGATCTGGCCATCCCTGAATTGCCGGGACCGCCCTACAGCCCTTCGGATATGGAAACCATTCTCAACCGAGAGGACCTGTTGCCGCCCGGTATTGAAATCAAACCGCTCGATCCAGGTGCATATAAATTGCGTGTTCCCGGTTACACGGACTATGCCCGCGTCACCCCATTCCCCCGAATTTTCGACGATCACTTTGAAAGCCACCAGCTCCTGCTCCCAGGTAGCCCCCTGTTTCAGATTCTTTGTGAAAAGAGCGGGGCGTGGGAGGAGCTCAAAATGGATATCGAGGATATTCAGGCATTGATCCGCAAATAAAGTTTCCTGATATTGTGGGTATTAGATGGACACGACAACGCTGATTTTAAAGTTGTTAAAAATAGATCCTTAACTAATCTTTGACAGTGAGCGATCGTTCAGGGTGCATAACCTGCTGAAATCACGTCACCGGACCTTGGAAAATCCGAAAAAGGTAGTGCCACAGAATTGAGCTTTTTGCCTTGATGTATGGTTTTCAGGCAGGTATCATGGGAGTGACTCTGAGAAGGGAGGCCCCCATGTTTGCACGCATCAAAAAGTCCGGCAAGTATCAATACCTGCAGATTGTCGAAAATCGCAAAGAGAGCGGGAAGGTCAAACAGCGCGTGATTGCCACCCTGGGTCGAATGGATCAGCTGCATGACAAGGGCCGGGTCGAAACCCTGATCCGCTCCCTGTCCCGGTTCAGCGAGCGGGCGCTGCTGATCCTTTCCGGCAAAAGCGACGTATCCGCGGACGCAATAAGGATCGGCCCAGCGCTGATTTTCGAGCGTTTGTGGCGGCAGACCGGCATAAAAGCGGCCGTCGAGCGGCTTTTGATCGATCGCAAATTCGAGTTCGATGTTGAACGGGCCATATTTCTGACCGTACTGCATCGCCTGATGGCATCCGGTTCGGATCGAGCCTGCCACCGATGGCAACGGGACTACCTCATCGACGGAACGTATCATCTCGAACTGCATCAAATGTATCGGGCCATGGCTTTTCTGGGAGAGGAACTCGACGACCAGGAAGGCGCCACCCCTTTTTCGCCACGCTGCGGAAAGGATCTGATCGAGGAATCCCTCTTCGCGCATCGCAGGGACCTGTTTTCAAGCCTGGATCTCGTCTTTTTCGACACCACCTCGATCTACTTCGAAGGATGCGGCGGCGAGGCTCTCGGAAAACGTGGCTTCAGCAAGGATCACCGGCCGGATCTGAAGCAGATGGTTGTGGGTGCGGTCATCGATGACAAAGGGCAGCCGATCTGCTGCGAGATGTGGCCCGGAAACACCACCGATGTCAAGACACTGCTGCCGATTGTGGAGAAACTGGGAACACGCTTCAACATCGGCCGGCTCTGCATTGTTGCCGATCGCGGCATGATCAGCGAGGATACCGTAAGCACCCTGGAGGACCCGGAAAATACCATCCCCTACATCCTGGGCACCCGGATGCGGCGGGTTAAGGCGATTCGGGAGACCATACTCTCGCATCCAGGCAGGTACAGGGAAGTCCGTGCTGAGGGTGCGGACTCGAAAGACCCGGCACCGCTCAAGGTCAAAGAGGTGATGCACCAGGGCGACCGCTATGTGGTCTGCCTGAACCCAAAGCAGGGCCGAAAGGATGCTCGGGACCGGGAGGCGATCATCGCCGCGCTCCGGGAGCAGATCAAGAAAGGCCCCAAAAGCCTCGTGGGCAACAAGGGGTACCGGAAATACGTGACGATCGAGAAGGGCAGCGCCGGCATCGATGAAGACAAAGTGAAGTACGAGGCCCGCTTTGACGGCAAATGGGTGCTGAGAACCAACACCGATCTGGATAGCGCCCAGGTCGCCCTCAAGTACAAGGAGCTGTGGCGGGTGGAGAGAGTCTTCAGGGACGTCAAATCCCTTCTGGAGACGCGGCCGATCTTCCATCAGCGGGACCAGACCATTCGTGGTCATGTCTTCTGCAGCTTCCTTGCACTGGTGATGCGCAAGGAACTGGATCGGTGTCTTGAGGCGGCCGGCCACCACTTCGAGTGGGCGGACGTCAAGCAGGATCTGAAAGCACTGCAGCAGGTGACCATCGAAGAAGGCGACAGACATCTCGCGATCCGGAGCCGGAGCAAAGGCGTCTGCGGCAAGATCTTCCAGGCGGTGGGCGTCGCCATGCCGCCAACAATCCGGGAGGTGTGAGCCTATGCCGATAAACCCGCATGGTAGTGCCAAGACCTTTTTTGACCCTCGTAATGCGCTGATATAAAGGAATATTCAAAAATCAACTGTCAAAGATCAGCTTAAATATATTTTGGCATAACGAGGACAGAATATATGAATGATAAAAAGGATATGCGCCAAGGATCTTTCAATAGGTTGAGGCTCGACGAGTTAAGACGTTATGGTGGGCGATGGGCTTCAGATGCCGAAAAAATGGGAATTGTCGTTGAAAAGATAACCCTCTATCACTATGGGCCAAAACCTGATTACTTATTTCCCAATCCAAAGCAGAGATATGCCGTCGTTTTTGAATTTCCAGATGATGCCGATTTCAGGATCGATGAATTCAAACCACTAGCCAATAAACGAACAGGCAAAAAATATGTTTTTGATGAATATGAAAAGATCTCTTTATTTTCCATAATGACATTCGAACCCCCTGTCAGTTATCAAGACTACATAATCTATCTTCTTCAATACCACATCGCATTCAGGGATAGAGATTTCCGGGAACTTTTTGATGATTCTTTTCTTGACGAAGTATATTTTGAAAAACCCCCTGAAGACTATCGGCAAGAGTGGATTTTCCTTCCAATGAAAAACGGTCAGGTTCCGAATGCTGATTGGGTTAAGACTGATGAGGCATGCGAAATATTGTATACCAAAAAGATCAAAAAAATCATGACTGCAAAAACCCGAATAGAAAATGAGAATTTTTTTCCCGAACTGATTATTCCGAATCTAAAGGTATTATATGTAGAGGATTGGATCAACAAATATCAGGATATTCCAATTGACAGAGTGACGCTGTACCATTACGAGCCCGATAGCCATGATTATATGAGATATCGCAGAGGAGATAAAGGTCGGAATCCCGCTAAATATTCAATCATTTTTGATTTTTCCGATGAAGCTGATCTCTCTGGGGTCGATTTTCTACAACCACTTGGCGGGTTCAATAAGCTTATAAATCAAGATCTGCCTCCGGATGCTTCTATTTCTGAGTTACTGGAGGCAGCCGCTTCCAAGAAGACCAACAGTTGCATAGAATTTATAAGGGCAAGATGCGAGTATCCTGAATTTTCAAGCGGTCGATACTTCGGGCTGTTAAATTCCAGTTTTGCCAGCACTGTTTATCACAGGGCACCGGCACATAACTTCTATGACGATTGGACTTTTTTGCCAAGATGGAGAGACCGGGTTTCTCTGATGGAATCGGCGGGCCGGATTAAAACGGATAAGCCGCATTGCGTGTTGTTCGAGAGAAACAATGTTATACCGCGATCACAATCATCCCAACCGGATAATTTAGATGAAAAAATGAAGACTGATATTTTAAAAAAGGCAGGCACGCTATCAATAGCACCTAAAATATGCAAGCCATATCAGGGCTGAT
>AMWB02045463.1_pt3 | contig 12813 bp, 8 predicted proteins | sample 200311 | NCBI WGS metagenome assembly AMWB02 (sample SAMN02737377, study PRJNA173069) | bioreactor metagenome | biome: anode biofilm in microbial fuel cells | place: USA: California | collected 2010-12-16 | reverse complement strand
TTTTCCTGATAATCCAATCTAATGTCACCTTTCCCCAGGAATTTGAGATGCCGGGATTTATTCGTTCTATTGCCTCATGCGATATGGACCTGGATGGGAGCAACGATATTATAGTATCTTGTCCTTATCAAGATACCATAGCTATCTTATATAATGATGGTTATGGGACTTTTAATACACAGTATTATAATAGAATAGCAGGAGATATTTTATGTGGAGATTTTGACGGGGATGAAATCCCGGATATTATTTCTGGCAGGGAAGGCTACTTGTACTTTATTAAAAATATTGGGAATGGCACATTAGACGGAAATATTATAATAATGGATCTATCAGGGGCCTATACATTATATGACCTGGTGGATATGAATAATGATAATTGGAATGATATTGTATATGATTACCCTGACCACTGGGGGATTTTTAAAAATAATGGAGACCTAACACTTACCAATAAGAGTATTGGCTCTAATAGTGAAACAAATGGTAGACCTTCAATAGGATATCTAAATAGTGATCTTTTACCAGATATTCTTGTTTCATATAGCTATAGTAAATCTCAGATCACTAAATATCAAATAAATAATAATGATTTTAATTTTAGTACCTACGTGTTGAATGAATTGGTTTTTATACCAGTTATTTCAGAATTAGATAATGAATTTCCGAATGATTTGATTTTATTCCGAAATCCCACACCGCAAGTATATCTATATGAAAACACCGGTGATGCTAATTTCGTTTTTAAGGGCATACACAATACATTAAATACATACGGTGTAATATTTACAAATGCAAACGATTACAATCAGGATGGATATGATGATTTCAGTTATGTGCAGTGTAGTTGGGTCGATTGTACGGATTCATTATATATCGAAATGAATGATCAAAACTGGTCATATGAACCAGCTCAACAATATTATATCGGGCCAATAATGAGTTTGAAAGTGAACTCAATAGATTTAAATAATGATAATTATCCCGATTTTTATATTACCGGCTACAGTACAGATACTAAAATTAAAATTTTATGGAATAATGGAGATGGCACATTTAGCTATTTAAATCCGGTTTCTGTTAGCGAACCAAACATTAATCCTGGTAAACTTTTATTTGTCAGTCCTAATCCTTTCACTCGCCAAACCTCTATTGAATTTATTAATAATCTAACTGATGCAATAACGATTAATATTACTGATTTGCGTGGAAATCTGATCTATTGTAAATATGATAATCAGATTTTAGGTAAGGGTAAATATAGTTTCACATGGGATGGTACAGATAATCTGGGTGATCGATGCAGCCCGGGAATTTATCTTATCTCGTTGAACTCATGTCGAATTCACTACTCCGCCAAAATAATTCTTTATTAACCAATCTAAATCTTTAATTATGTGTAAGTTAAAATTTGCATGTCTCGTTATTCCTTTAGTTCTATCTTTTTGTAAATCGTCTAATGCTCAGATAATAAAAGAGCAGGCCATTGATAGTGTCTTGGTCAACATCGTTGCTGATGATTCTTTAAATTATAATGTTTATTTGTATCCTGAAATTTGTGGGGAGGATAATTTTGATATTGCTCCTTATCTTAATGTACAAAATCCATATGATTCAGCATGGGTCTTCTTTGTGGATCTATTTCCGGAAAAAGGATGGGGTCACCGATGCAAATACGTTATTGTTGATAAAGTTACAGGACAATTCACAATTTCAAATGATAATCTCCCACCTCGACTCTATTGGTTAAATTGGGACGAAATTTCTGTTCCTTTTCCTCACCAGGTTGTAATCCAGTCAACAGACACAATAGTTAAATCGAATTCTGAGTACAAACCAGATCCAAATAAATACGCTTTGCTCATTACCTGGAATGCATGGGAGGATACTGCACGATGGAATAATTTAAGCCATATTTATACTGGGCTCAAATTAGCATATGGATTTTCTGATGAAAATATTTTTGTTTTATCAGATGATGGTGTATTTGATCGGTTGACAATGAATCTCGATTTAGATCATCTTGATAATTATTGTGACTTTGATGGCCCTTGCACCAAAGACTCAATTGAAGATATTTTAAGCTTTCTTCAATCAGAACTGGATGATGATGACCTGTTTTTCTTTTATGTTACAACACATGGCGATACACTTGATGGAGATAAAAATGATACAACTGCCCTTGTTTTATGGGATACTTTACTTTGGGATTATGAATTAGAGGAAATGATGCAAAGCATACATTGTTCGCAAAAAATATTTTGTATTGACGCCTGTTATGCCGGTGGATTTGTTGAAGAACTTTCCGGTAATCATTCAGTTGTCAATGTGCCTGCAACAAGAGATGTTGAAACACTGCGATGTTGGAGATACTTTGATTTCTTTTCATATGCCTGGGGTACTGCAATCAGAGGTAAGCATCCCAAAGATGCAATAGAACCTTATTATGCAATTTATAACATAGGAGAGCATCCTGATTTAACACAAGTCTACCCCACATGGGATAAACCCGATACAATACCAGATTTACTGAGTTTTGGTGGAAATGAAGATGGATATATTCAGCTCGGTGAAGCATTCAATTATGCAAAATATATTGATGGGCAAACTCTAGTATCGGGAAGAGAATATAACAACGATGGTTTTAAAGGCGATCTCCTCACCCTGAACGGCATCGAGGGGCGGGTGGATACAAGCCAGGAAATTTCAGGAAGCTTCCTTATGGGAAGAAAACTCACCATCGCCCCGGATGTCGTGCTTTCTGATAATTCAAACCTCCTGAATCCTTTAAATTTATATTTAAACGACAGCACGGAGATTCTTGTTGAAGATGGCTCCACACTGAATATCAACGGGTATTACACGAAATTTAACGGATGCTCCGGTCATAGCTTTGTGAATATCGAGGGGAATATTAGCCAAACCTACATGAATTTTATCGCTGATAACGGTGCCACAATCCATATGAATTTCGACAATCCGTCCAAAAGTTATGTCCTCTCTGGATTTAATTTCAAAAATGCCGGCATTCAAGCCTCATGCAACCAGCTTAAATTTACACTGGCCGATTTTGATCATTCACCGATCGAATTTTCAGGCAACAGGCTGGAATTGAACCAATCGGATCTGGTTTCCGGCTCTGATATTGTATTTACAGGCTATGAACAGTTTATTCTTGACTCGAATGACCTGACCGATTGTTCGCTGGATTTGAATCTTGGTAATATCAGCATCAAAAACGATAACGATTTTATCAATTCAAGCATTACGATCGGTCATCCCATCAATGAAGCTGCATACATTGACATCATTGGCAATGATTTCGACAATGATTCGACGGTTACTGAAAACGCTGTCATTACCATCGAAGATTACCGCAATTTCCGGATCGACAGCAATAATTTCAGGTATGCCAGAGGTCGCGGCATCGAACTTTTCAATGCCGGATGGGATGGCAGGGAAGTTCAGCAAATCGCTGAAAATGCCATCGAATTAAAGCAACCCTCCACCTCGGTGTGGAGTGATGTCGGTATAAATGTTTATTGCAGCAAAGCCAATTGATTGGCAGGTTCCCTGGTGCCCAGGTAGTGGGGGTCACACAAAATCAGAGAACATCCCCGGCTCTTTATACAGCCAAGCCATCAATGAGGTGGCATCCGGAAATTATACCCTTGCCGAAACCGGATTTAAGCAGGTTATTGCTGAATTTCCTGAAAATAAATATGCCTTAACATCACTGAAAGAACTTTTCGCCCTGAATCGGGCCATATATAACTTAGATTATTCATCCCTGAAAACGTATTGCGACAGCCTGGCGCTGAATCCCGGTGACAGCCTGCTTGGCAAAACCGCGGAATGGTTTTCAATCCGATGCAATATAGAAAATGAAAATTTCCAGCAGGCGGTTAACTCACTGGATTCCATTCTCGAAGATCCCGGAACCTATGCCGATTCGGTATTTGCCCTGATCGACCTGTGTGAAGTTTTGACTGAAATAATTGATACTTCAGGATTAAAATTATCGCTAGCCACACTAAATCCGCAGATAATACCTGATTCCTATCATCAATTCAAGGAAAAGAGGAAAGATTGGATTGATCTATTGCTGAAATCAGACGATACAAACGGACAACAGGAAACGCTTCCGATACAATCAAAATCAGATTATTCCAAACCATGTATGATCACTTCAATCCATCCAAATCCTGCTCAAGAACAGTTAACTATAGAATATTCTGTTAACCGTAAAGGAAAGGTCAATATTTCGATTCTTTCAATTTCCGGGCAGATCGTAAACAGTTGGGATAAAAACATCCTTGATCAGGGTGAATACATCTTAACCTTTAATGTTGCAAATTATCCCTCAGGTATATATTTCATTTCACTATATTATGAAAATTGCAATATTGATAATATAAAATTGATTAGATAAAAGCAGGAGGCAAAGATTAATAATATTAAATTTATAGTTGAAATTCTGCTCTCCCATGCTCGAACACGACGTTAAATACCTGAAGTTTAAGACCTACTTAAACACCTATTGTCCGCATTGCCAGAACAGCTTCAATGTGGAGAAGAAAACCCACAAGCAGCTCGAATACAAAGCAGTATACAAAGGTCAGAATATCGACCTGTTCTTAAGTCCTTATCTCGATGTGTTCGATGTTGAAGCTTCGATCCCGCTTGAAAAAGGTGATATCCTCGACGACCTGATCTGCCCGCAATGCGGCGCCAGCCTGATCAAAAAGGACATCCCCTGCGGCGAATGCGGCTCTCCCGTAGCCCAGGTAACCATCTCCGCCGTCTCCCGCCTCATTCCGTTTTTTATCTGCACAAAATACGGCTGCGAATGGCACGGGCTGACCAAAAAAGACGAGCGCCATATCAAGCTGAAGATCCCGCGCCAGGTGATGCCGGAACAGGACCAGACCCTGCGCGTGCATAACCACCAGGAGGTGCCCTATGGCTTTACTTCCGAGCTTGCTCTGCTGGAAGCCGGCCGGTGCCTGCAGTGCAAAGTGCCGCAATGCGTCACCGGCTGCCCGGTGAATGTCGACATTCCGACCTTCATTGCCCTGGTATCAGAAAGCAAATTCGATGAAGCGGCAAAAAAGATCAAGGAACGCAATGTCTTCCCGGCGATCTGCGGACGGGTCTGCCCGCAGGAAAGCCAGTGTGAAGCCAAATGCATCATGGGTGTGAAGGATGATCCTGTCGCCATCGGCCGGCTCGAGCGCTTCGTAGCCGACTTCGAGCGTAAAATGGACCTGATCAAAGTGCCCATCATTACAAAAAATACCAACAAGAAAATAGCCGTCATCGGCAGCGGCCCCGGTGGACTTACCGTAGCTTCCGATATGCGACAGCTTGGCTACAGCGTGACAGTTTTCGAAGCCCTGCACGAACTTGGCGGTGTCCTTACCTACGGCATCCCGGAATTCCGACTACCAAAAGCGATCGTTCAGTTCGAAATCGATTACCTCAAACAAATGGGCGTCCGCTTCGAACTGAACCACGTCATCGGCAATATCTATACCGTCGATGAGCTTTTACAGCATTTCGACGCCGTTTTTGTTGGCGTAGGCGCCGGCCTGCCGGTCTTTATGGGCATCGAAGGTGAAAGCCTTGGCAATGTCTTTTCTGCCAACGAGTACCTGACCCGCATGAACCTGATGAAAGCTTACCGTTTTCCGGAATACGATACCCCCATGCCGAAAGGCCAGAAAGTGGTGGTGATCGGCGGAGGAAATGTGGCGATGGACTGCGCACGGACCGCCCAGCGGACCGGTGCACAGGAAGTCACGGTCGTTTACCGGCGATCACGCCATGAACTGCCGGCCAGGGCTGAAGAGGTGCACCACGCCGAAGAAGAAGGCATCAAATTCAAGCTGCTTACCAACCCGGTGCGCTACATCGGCACCGATTCCAACAAGGTCAAAGCCATGGAATGCATCCGGATGAAACTCGGCGAACCCGATCCGTCGGGAAGAAGAAGACCCGTACCGATCGATGGCTCCAATTTTATCCAGGATTGTGATATGGTGATCGTCGCCGTAGGTAATGGCCCCAATCCGGTTATCTTTAACACAGCTCCGGATATTAAGAGAACTAAATGGGGTTATATCGAGTACAATCCTGAAACGATGGAAACTTCCAAAGAATTTGTTTATACGGGTGGTGATATTGCAACAGGTTCCGCTACGGTCATCCAGGCCATGGGTGCCGGAAGGATCGCAGCCAATGCCATGCATAAGAAGCTTTCGGGAAAATAGAGATGGCATAAAAAAACATTTGCACATCTCAAAAAATATTCCGTCCTTTGCACTCCATTTTGAAAATCGTAACCGAATAAACAGAATATCATGGCACGAGTTTGTGAAATCACCGGAAAAAAACCCATCAAAGGACATAAAATATCCCATTCCAATATTAAGACGCTCAGGAGGTTTTTACCGAATCTCCAGACCAAAAGGTTTTATATTCCCGAAGAAGACAAATGGATCACCCTGAAAGTTTCATCTGAAGCGATCCGCACCATTAATAAAAACGGGATCAGTGCTTGCCTCAAAGAAGCACGTGAAAAAGGCTTTACCGATAAATAAAGATATTTCGCGCTATATAAAAATGCTGCCAACCGCTGGTTTGGCAGCATTTTTTATTTAAACCGAACTACACCATCGTTTAAAATAAAATCGGCCGGTATCCGTTAATTTTTAACATTAATTTTGCTGCAATCTGCTTATAAGGGCTAAAACCGATCTGAATATCAAATGAAAATTTACCAGGTTTACGTTTTCACTGTGATTTTTCTGCTGCCCGCGCTTAATTATGCGCAACGGTTGCAGGAAGAACAGGAAGAGTATTATAAAGACCTGGTGCAGTTCTCGGGTGCCGTCGTTACCGGCGATAGCCTCCGCCCTATCGCTTTTACCCATATCCTCGACCACAATACCGGTTACGGTACGATCAGCGATTATTACGGCTACTTTTCATTTGTTGCAAAAAAAGGAGATACCATTACGTTTTCTGCCGTCGGATTTAAAAAAGGGCTGTTTATCATTCCCGACACGATCCATAACAACCGCTATACAATGTTCCAGGTTATGACGGCCGACACGGTTTACCTCTCCGAAACCGTCATCTATCCATGGCCTACCCGGGAGCAATTCAAAGAAGCTTTCCTCAGCCTGGAGATACCGGATGATGACCTCGAAATTGCCCGTAAAAACCTGGAGAGATACGAGCTGTATGTCCGCGCCCAGGAAATGCCCATGGATGGCAGCATGAATTACCGGAATTATATCGACCAGACGGTCAGCAAATTATATTATGCAGGGCAAACTCAACCGATCAGCCTGCTGAATCCATTCGCCTGGGCCCAGTTTTTCCAGGCCTGGAAAGATGGAAAATTTAAACGGAAAGACTACTAAATCCTCAACAGAAGCTGAATGAAAATCCACAGTCTTTTCGCCTTCTTCATCGTGTTGGTCCTGGCACCGGTTGCACTTTTCGCGCAACAAAATGCCATCCTGACCGGAAATGTGAGAGACCAGGAGAATAAGCCGCTGGAGCTGGTCAATGTAGCCATACTGGGCAGTGCGACAGGTAGCACCACTGATGCTAAAGGGAATTACGCATTGGTCATCCCGGCAAACCAGGAAGTAACCGTCGATTTTTCATTTATCGGATACAAATCCAAACGATACCAGCTAACCCTTAAACCTGGTGATAAGAAAGAACTGAACGTGGTCATGATGATTTCATTCACTGAACTTAAAGGGGTAGAAATCAAAGATGACCAGGTAAGAAGTTACAATTATGTCCGCCTGGATCCGAAGGAAGTCAAACTGATCCCGACACTGAGCGGCGGGATCGAATCCATGCTGAAGACCCTTCCGGGTGTCAGTTCAACCAATGAACTGAGCTCCCAGTATTCGGTCAGGGGCGGCAACTATGATGAGAACCTGGTTTACGTCAACGGGATCGAGATCTACAGGCCTTTCCTGATACGCTCCGGGCAACAGGAAGGACTGAGTTTCATCAATTCCACGCTGGTTTCCGGGATCGTATTTTCCGCCGGCGGTTGGGATGCGAAATATGGTGATAAGATGTCATCGGTCCTCGACATTACTTACCGCAAGCCCGATTCAGCGGCAGCTTCGGTGCAGCTCAGCCTGCTAGGCGCACAAGCCCACCTGGAAGGCCTGACCAAAAACCGGAAATTCACTTTCCTTGCCGGCGCCCGATATAAAACCAACCAGTACATTCTGAAAGGACTTGAAACCAAAGGAAGCTACAAACCAAACTTCGTAGATGTCCAGGGTGTCGTCACTTATGATCTGAATAAAAAAGTCCAGCTTTCTGTCCTGGGCTACTATTCCCGCAATTCTTACCTGCTCGTTCCTGAAAGCAGGCAGACCAATTTCGGGACCATCCAGGAAGCTTACCGCCTGACGATCTATTTTGATGGCCAGGAGGTTGACCGCTACCGGATGTACCTTGGGGCATTTACTGTCGATTACAAACCAAAGCCTGAACTGATGATGAAATTCATCGTTTCGGGATTCAATACCCGGGAAAGTGAAACTTTCGATGTACGAGGCCAGTACTGGATCGGAAAGCTTGAAAATTCATTCGGGGATGAGGAATTCGGCAATGTGACCGAAGTCCAGGGCGTGGGCACTTTTATGGATCATGCCCGCAATTACCTTGATGCCGGGGTGATCAGTACCGAGCATAAGGGGAGTTATCTTTACAATAAAAGCATTCTTAACTGGAGCCTTAAATATCAGCATGAAAATGTCGACGATCACCTCAGCGAATGGGAGCTTGTTGATTCAGCAGGATATATTTTACCCAATCCGCCGGTCAATATAGGTGGGATTACTGATCCGAAACAGCCACTCGTGCTGGAAGATGCGGTCAGAACGCAAACAAAGCTTTATACCAACCGCCTTATGGGTCATGTGCAGAACACCTGGGACCTGCTTGGTGAAGGCCGTGATTTGAGCATTACCGCCGGTATTCGGTTCAATTACTGGGACTACAACGGACAATTCCTGGTCAGCCCACGTGCTTCAATTGCCTATAAACCGCTCTGGCAAAGGGATGTGGTCTTCAGGTTCTCCACCGGTTATTATTACCAGCCACCTTTCTACAAAGAGCTGAGGGATTTTGACGGTAACCTGAACCCGAATATTAAAGCCCAGAAATCCATTCACTTTGTCGCCGGCACCGATATCAATTTCCTGGCCTGGGACCGTCCGTTCAAATTTACAGCCGAAGCATATTATAAATATCTTGACGATCTTATTCCTTATATTGTCGATAATGTGCGGATCCGTTACCTCGCCGAGAATATTGCCCATGGTTATGCCACCGGGATCGATTTCAAGATCAACGGCGAATTCATCAAAGGCGCCGAATCATGGATGAGCCTTTCTTTCCTGAAGACCATGCAGGATATTGAAGGCGATTATTATTATGATTATTATAATGAAAGCGGCGAAAAGATCATTAAAGGGTATACGCTTGACCAGGTGGTGGTCGACAGCGTTAAGCACGAACCCGGTTTTATTCCCCGCCCTTCCGATCAGCGGGTAAGCTTTGCTATATTCTTCCAGGATTATCTTCCCCTTATCCCTACGCTTAAGGCTCACCTGACCCTGATCTTCGGGACCGGACTGCCATTCGGGCCACCGGACTCACCCTTGTATAAGCACACACTTCGGTATCCTCCTTACCGGCGTGTCGATATTGGCTTCTCCAAACTGCTGGTCGGTGAAAAGACAAAATTCGGTGATAAAAACCCTCTGCGTTATATCGATTATGCATGGATCAGCCTGGAGGTATTTAACCTTTTGCAAATCAGTAACACGGTATCTTATATCTGGGTCAAAGACATCAACAACCGGGAGTACGCAGTTCCCAATTATTTAACACCCAGACAATTGAATATCAAGTTGATTGTTGAGATTTAATTTAAGAAATTTTTAACAAAAAATAACTTGACATCAGCTCATTTTGTTAATAATTTTGTGTCATAGAATCAGTCTAAATAAAAATTATAGCTTATCTTTGTAGCGTTAAAATGAAGTTGATTTTATTCAGACGATTTTAATAAAGTTCATTTAAGAATTAATTAAGTTTTTCATAGGCACAGTTGTTTGAGTCTATTCAAATAACTCTTTTGGTTTGGTTAATAATCGGCAAATTGGTCACGCGCCCGCGTGGCCATTTGCTTTTATATGAGTTTCCAACCGATGCCTAGAAAGCCAGGATTGATTTCCGGATGATGTCAACGGCTTCCATGATCTGATCTTCGGTGATGACCAGCGGAGGGGCGAACCTGATGATATGTTCATGCGTGGGCTTAGCCAGCAATCCGTTTTCCGCCATTTTCACACAGACATCCCATGCCGTCTTGCCATTTTTCGGGGTGACCACGATAGCGTTGAGCAAACCTTTTCCACGCACCAGGCCGATCATTTCAGCGTTGATGGATTTTAGCTGTTGCCTGAAAATCGCGCCAAGCCGTTCTGCATTTTCGGCAAGCTTTTCATCCCGGATCACTTCCAATGCGGTGACTGCTACCCTGGCGGCAATCGGATTTCCTCCGAACGTAGAGCCGTGCTGGCCGGGTTTGATGCAAAGCATGATCTCATTATCAGCGAGAACGGCTGACACCGGGTAAACACCTCCTGAAAGTGCCTTGCCCAGGATGACCATGTCAGGCCGCACGTTCTCATGATCGCAGGCCAGCAGTTTACCGGTCCGGGCAATGCCGGTCTGGACTTCATCGGCAATAAACAGGACATTCTTTGATTTACACATGGCGTAAGCTTTTGCCAGGTATCCCTCGTCCGGCACAAAAACACCGGCTTCGCCCTGTATCGGCTCAACTAGAAAACCGGCTACGTTGGGTTGTTCAAGAGCTTTGGCCAGGGCATCGGTATCATTGTAGGGAATGGTGATAAAACCGGGAGTATAAGGTCCAAATCCGCCATAAGAATCCGGATCGGTCGACATAGAAATGATTGTAATGGTACGTCCATGAAAATTGCCTTCACACACAATGATCTTTGCTTCATGTTCCGGGACGCCTTTCTTTTCATAAGCCCATTTACGGCAGAGTTTCAGTGCGGTTTCCACGCCTTCTGCACCTGAATTCATCGGTAAGACTTTATCATACCCAAAATATTCCGTCACATATTTTTCATAAACACCCAGGACATCATTATAAAAAGCACGGGAGGTCAGCGTAAGGGTCTTAGCCTGCTCAATCATCGTCCCGACAATCCTTGGATGGCAGTGCCCCTGGTTCACGGCAGAATATGCTGAAAGAAAATCGAAATATCTCTTTCCTTCCACATCCCAGACAAATACGCCTTCGCCCTTTGATAACACTACCGGCAGCGGGTGATAGTTATGCGCGCCGTACTTATCTTCCAGTTCCATCGCCTTTTTGGACGTCATCACATCAATCATAGTCATAATTCGTTGAAAATTGAAGGTTTAAAAATGAATAACTGCATTAACATGTTTTATTCCGGCAAAATTAGGCTTTTAAAAAGGAATAAAAAAATCAATTAAAAGAAATGGCGGAAAGGCAGGATAAGCCATTCGATAAACATTTGTAATTTCGGCCTGCGTTTCCATTTTTCAAAATCGAACGCTTCGCTATTGTGCAACGTTTCTGTAATATGTTCATCAAGTTGCCGGATGATCGATTCCTCCCTTCCGATCAGCACTATTTCATGCATATAACGGAATGACCGGTAATCAAAATTCGGAGAACCGATCGTAAAAATTTTCTTGTCGACCAGCATAGCTTTGGCATGCAGATTTCCGGGCAAATAATATCTGAAATTCAATCCTTTAAGATATAATGGACCCAGGTACCTGTTCCGAAGGATATCGATCAGCATAACATCCGAATGCCGGGGTACAACAACGGTTACCTCAACGCCTCTTTTACAGGCATCCATCAGGGCTTTTCTCAGGAAATACCCGGGAAGAAAGTAAGGCGTCTCTATTAGAACCTGTTGTTCTGCATTTTTAATCAGCCGTATATATTTTTTGTTGATCCTTTTTTTCGTGATGGAAGGGACATCCCTGACCAGCTCAAAATCACCATGCCGGATCAGTCTGATATAGGAATTCTTTTCAAAAATATATTTGTTATAAAGCTTGAAATCAAGGTTAAAGATTTTTTTTAATGATGCTGTAAGCTGACTGTCCTGAATTCGCAGCATTAATTCGCGCCATGTCAGACTATATTCGGTAATATTCGCCGATCCGAGCCAGGAAATTTTATCATCAATGACCAGGATTTTCCGGTGGTTTCGCCGGTGATTCTTGGTAAAGAAATCGATAACGACTTTTATTTTAAGGAATAAACGGACCTCTCCGCGTAGGTCCTTCAATTCATTAAAGTAATCATCCGGAAAAGAAGCACCCCACGAGTCAATCAGCAATTTTACCTCCACGCCTTCCGCCGCTTTCCTCGTCAGTGCCTCACGAAACAAATTACCGGTCTCGTCATTATAAAACTTATAGATCTCGAGATATACGTACTTTTTAGCCCTGGCAATATCCTCCAGCATGGCTTTGTAATACTCTGCAGGTACAGTGAATAGTCGATATTGCGGAACAATTTGCTGCATGTATTGCAAAATTAATGAATATTGGGTTATAAGGTGGTTATAAGGTGGTCATAAAGTGGTCAGAAAGTGGTCAGATAGTGGGCAGAAGGTGGTCAGAAAGTGGTCAGAAAGTGGTCAGAAAGTGGTCAGAAAGTGGTCAGAAAGTGGT
>AMWB02027475.1_pt3 | contig 12823 bp, 14 predicted proteins | sample 200311 | NCBI WGS metagenome assembly AMWB02 (sample SAMN02737377, study PRJNA173069) | bioreactor metagenome | biome: anode biofilm in microbial fuel cells | place: USA: California | collected 2010-12-16 | reverse complement strand
TTTAGGACCCGAGACGAAATAAAGTGGACAAAGATTGCGCCGGATGTTGGGTCGTCTTCAAGGCGCGTCAACGGTCGCATACTTTACGTATGTGGCCTTTGACGCAACGAAGACGGGTCAAAAGACAAGCAGGATTGTTCAGTTTGTTTCGTCTCGGGTCCTTAGTGTTTGCCCCTCTTTTTAGACCATGGTAAATATATACGGCGATGTGGATATCGTATTCATATAATTTATATTATGAATTGCCGACTGTCGGTGTATCCGAATTTTTCTCGTATACTGTATCGGCTTTTCTGAAACATGAGCGTATAGTCAAAACAACCATACGGGAAAAAAGGAGCTTGATATGAATAAATCGGTCGCTTGCGGCATCATGATTTTTTTAATGGCCGGCGTTTTGAATGCCTATGGCCGGGACGACATGATCCAACAGCCGGCATGTCCCTACTGCGGCATGGATCAATCCAGGTTCGCCCACTCCCGGATCCATATCGTCTATGACGACGGCACGGAGGTCGGCACCTGCTCCATCCACTGCGCCGCCATCGATCTGGCCGTCAATGTCGGAAAAACCCCGCGGCAGATCTTGGTGGGCGATTACGACACCCGAATGCTCATCGACGCCGAAAAGGCCGTCTGGGTGATCGGCGGGTCCAAATCGGGCGTAATGACCCGGCGGGCCAAATGGGCGTTTGCGGATAACGCCGCCGCCGGGCGGTTCATCGCTGCCAACGGCGGGACAAAGGCCGCCTTCGACGATGTCATGCAGGCAACCTTCGAAGACATGTACCAGGACATTCATATGATCCGTGAAAAAAAGAAAATGATGAAGATGAAAAATAAGGATCAATAGCGAAAAAGCAGCGAGAAAAAAGTGAGAAAATCGACAATATTCATGATCTACACCGCCGTCCTGGCATCGGGCCTTGTTCTGATGGCGGCGGTATACCCTCTTGTGCGTCGGTCTGCCCAAGAATCATCCGTGAAGAACATCGCTCTTCTGGTCGGAAATCTCGGGCTTACGGATCTGTGCCTTTTTACGGAAGCCCGTTACACCCGGCATCTCTCCCAGGCCGGTCTCTTTTCAGCGTTTCAAAACGCGCCGATGGCCTTCGAGCACTATCCGTCCGGCGCGATGACGCGTCCGCCCGAAGGAATGTACCGCCGGCCGGGAACGGACGGCGGACGGTGACCGCACGCCGCCGGAAGGACGAACATTTCTCATGATCGTTTTACAAAACGTCTGCAAGACCTTCAATGCCGGCAGACCCAGCGAATTCTGCGCCGTGAGGGATGTGAATCTGACGATCGCCCGTGAAAAAATCACGGTAGTGAAGGGCCCCAGCGGATCGGGCAAGACAACCCTGCTTTCGCTCGTCGGCTGCATGGTGCGCCCCACATCCGGCAGGATCTTCATCGGCGGCCGGGAGACCACCAGCCTCCCCGAACGGTTTCTTTCCGATGTCAGGCGGTCGGTCTTCGGGTTCATCTTCCAGAATTACAATCTGATCAAAGGGATCACCGTCCTCGAAAATACGATGTTGCCCGCCTATCCCACCGGCAGGAAATACCGGGAGGTGAAGGCGGAGGCCCTGCAGCTTCTGGCGCGGCTCGATATCGCGTCCAAGGCCGGTCGGAAGGTCGAGCAGCTCTCCGGCGGCGAGCAGCAGCGGACCGCCATCGCCAGGGCGCTCATCAACAACCCGGCCATCATCATCGCCGACGAGCCCACCGCCCATCTCGACATCGCGCTGTCACGCGAATTTCTCGACATCGCCGCCGGACTCGCCCGTGAAAAAAAGACCGTCCTGATGGCGAGCCACGATCCGGTGGTTTTCGGTGCCGGCATGGTCGACGCGGTGGTCGGGATGCGCGACGGCCGTATTGTAGAGGAGCGTCGGGACAATCGATGCTGAACCCCGCCGTCGTCACGTTGATCCTGACATCGCTGCTCACGGCGTCTTTCGCGGTCTATGCATCGGTCGTCGGATACCAGATTCTACGACACTGGGATATCACGAGCGGCAGCGAGCGACAGCTCGTCCTGGAAAGAAAAACCTATCTCGTTTCCTCGGTGCTGGCCTACCTGTTCGTCGTCGGGATTTTTTCCCTGTTCGTGTTCATCTATACCGCCGATCGCATTCATCCTTTGTTTACGGGCGCCATGTGCGCGGCCGGCGCCCTCAACGTCAACAGATACGGCTATCCGGCGCTCATCGTCAAACTCATGGCTTCCGTGCTGGCCGGGCTGTGGCTGATCCTCAACTACACGGACAACCAGTGTCCCGATTACCCCCTGATCCGGGTCAAATACCGGCTGCTTTTTGCCGTCACCGCCTGCACCGTGGTCGACGCCTACCTGGTCAGCCGGTATTTTGCGGACATGAAAACCGATATCATCACCGCCTGCTGCAGCGTCCTGTTCAACGAGGGGGCCGCCGGGATTGCCGGCAAAATGGCCGCACTGCCGTCGATGCCTGCAAAAACCCTCTTCTTTGCGTGCCTCGCGTTGACCATTCGCGCGGGCATCCAGTTTCGGGTCACCGGACGATCGGTCAATCTCTTTTCAGTGTCCGCCGCCGTTCTGTTCGGGGTGTCCATGGCGTCGGTCATATCGTTCATCTCGTTGTATTTCTACGAGCTGCCGACCCATCACTGTCCGTTCTGCCTGCTGCAGAAAGAATATCACTACATCGGCTATCCCCTCTATCTCACCCTTCTGACGGCAGGCATCACGGGCATCGGCACCGGGATGCTCGAACGGGTGAGGGGCCCTGCATCCCTTGCGGTCCGCCTGCCGCCGATCCAGCAGACGCTCTGCCTCGTTTCCATGATCGGATTTCTGATATTTGCAGCCATTGCGGTCTGGCCCATGATCTTTTCCGACTTCACACTCGAAGGATATTAGAGATGAACAACACGATCGTCTTTCATGCTCTTAAACGCCCTGCGACCAAGCTGCCCATGACAAAGTTCTATGATGGCCGCTGAAACGCCTCTTGCAAAACGCATCCGGCGCCATGTCATCGGCCGGATGCGGGAATTTTTCATCGCCGTTGCGCCGGGATTCGAGGCCGTCTGCCTGAAAGAGCTTCAGGCACCGCCCCTGTCGATCGAAGGCGGCGCCGCGGTTCCGGGCGGCATCGTTTTTCAGGGCCGATTGGAAGACTGCTGGCGCGCGAATCTGCATCTCCGCACCGCCGGCCGGATTCTCATGCGGATCGAAACCTTTACGGCCGTATCGTTTCCCCAGCTTCAAAAAAAATTGTCGGACATCCCGTGGGAACTCTATCTGCAACCCGATCTCCTTCCCGTCATTCATGTCACCGCCGCCAAGAGCCGGCTCTATCATTCGGACGCCATTGCCGCGCGGGTGTCGGCGGGCATTGTAAACCGCTTCGCGGCAACCACGGCACCGGAGGCAGCCCCCGGAACCTCCGCCGTCCGGATTCAACAGCCAGATCATCGATCAGTTCATCATCATATCTCCCCGACGATGGTCCAGAAAATCTTTGTGCGCGCGGCGGCGGACCGCTTCACCATCTCCATCGACAGCAGCGGCGCGCTTCTTTACAAAAGAGGCGTTAAAACCCGGGGCGGCAAAGCCCCCATCCGCGAAACGATTGCGGCGGCGGCCCTCCTGCTGGCCGGATATACCGGCAAAGAACCTCTCGTGGACCCGATGTGCGGATCCGGAACCTTTTCCATCGAGGCCGCCATGACGGCGGGAAACGTTCCCGCGGGCGCCTTCCGGACATTTGCGTTCATGGAATGGCCGTCCTTCGCCGCCCGAAAATGGGCGTATCTCAAACGGGTTGCCGCATCCGACCAAACATTCCCGGGCCCCGCCCGCATCTTTGCTTCGGATATCGACGCCGATGCCGTCATCTCCCTGCTGAAAAGTTTGGAAGACCAACGACTGCTGTCGATGGTCGACGCCCGCCCGCGGGATTTTTTTGCTCTTTCCCCTGCGGACGCCTCCGCTGAAAAAGGGCTGATCGTCCTCAATCCGCCCTACGGGCGCCGTCTGGGATCCCGCCGGCAGAGCAGGGATCTGTTTCGGTCGATGTGCAGGCGTCTTCAGGATGTCTGGTCCGGATGGCGGATCGTTCTGGTGGCGCCGGAACCGGCATGGATCGACGTCGTCTCCTTTCCGCTCTCCCGTCATCCTTTCACCCACGGCGGATTGCGGCCGACCCTTCTCATCGGAAAAATTCCATGACGCTTTCAGGTCTTTTACATCGGAAGCGGCCATCATGTCGTGATTTTTAAATCAATGTAAAGCTGGGTCGATCATCGTGATTCCGCGGTTCCCATAGCTGTCCATGGACATCAACGCCGAAATGGATTCTTCTAAAGAAATTGTTTTACCCAACAGCTTTTCCGGTTTCAATTTCCCGGTTTTTATCATTTCCCAAAGCGCGTCATATCGATGCGCCTGTATCCCATGGCTTCCATATATCTCCAATTCGTTAGCGATGACCAGGCTCATGGGAATTTTAGGAGAGCTGTGCTCTCCTCCCATGGGGCCCACCTGGATATGTTTTCCGCGTTTCCTCACATTGGCGCGGAAACAGGCGTTAAGGAGTTTTACAGAACGACTTTGTTTCTGCTGAAAATGTAATCGCCGAAAGGATGATGTTCCCCAGGAGACGGGGCTAATAGGCCTCGTAAGAGTGAACAGAATCATTTTGCTTTTCAGTGGTTTCTGTTGCAGGTTGCCGGGACCCTTTTTATGTTCCGAAAATGCCTGCGAATGTAATTTCTACTATAATACAGGATCGTTAAAAATCACGACATGACGGCCCTTTCCGATGGACAGGACCGTTCGGGGAGGCTTGATTTCAGGATATCGGTATTCACGCGCAGCGTTCATTTCAATGAACGCTGAATTATTGATTGATTTTTATTCATTGTTTTACTAAGGTTTATAGCGTTATTTCCTGAATACCGTTTCTATGCCACGGTGCGCTCCGCGCGCGCTGCCGAAGTGGACCGCCGGATCTGAATGGAGGCTCTGGATGCGCTTTTTAAAAATGGTGTGCCGTTGGATCGACGCCTTGAACAGCTGGGTCGGCCGGGGCGTTTCGTGGGTCACGTTCATTGTGGTGTTGGTGGTTTTCATCGATGTGGTGATGCGCTACGCGTTCAATACGAGCTTCGTATTCGTTCAGGAGCTCGAATGGCATCTGTTCTCGTTCATATTTCTCATGGGGGCCGGCAATACCCTGCTCAAGGACGGCCACGTTCGCGTGGATATTTTTTATCAGCGCCTGAGTCCTCAAAGCCAGGCGTGGATCAATCTTGTCGGCGTGATCTTTTTTCTGATTCCAGGCTGTTACCTGATCATCACGACGTCGGCCGGTTTTGTCGCGAACGCATGGAACGTCATGGAAGGGTCTCCCGATCCCGGCGGCATTCCCTATCGCTATATCGTCAAGGCATTCATTCCGGCCGGTTTCGTGCTCGTCCTTCTGCAGGGCATCTCCATGGGCATCAAAAGCGTTTTCACCATCATCGGCAATGCACCAAAAGAACAGAAACCAGACGAGATGGAACCGGGAAATAGGGCATCCGGGGCAGAAGGGGGGCGCTGATGGAATATCTGCCCGCCTGGATGTTTCTGGCCCTGACCATGCTTCTGATGGCCGGTTTTCCGGTGACCTTCACCCTTTTGGGAACGGCGCTCTGTTTCGGGCTCGCCGGCTTCGGATGGTCGTTTTTCAATCTGCTTCCGCTGCGCATCTGGGGGGTCATGACCAACGTCACCCTGCTTGCGGTGCCGCTCTTCGTTTTCATGGGCGTCATGCTCGAGCGCTCGGGGCTGGCCGAGGAGCTGTTGGACACCATGGGGATGGTCTTCGGCCGGATCCGCGGCGGACTTGCCGTTTCGGTCGTCATTGTCGGCGCCCTTTTAGGCGCGTCGACCGGCATCGTCGGCGCCACGGTCGTCACCATGGGATTGCTGGCCGTTCCCACGATGCTCAAGTGGGGGTATCAGCACGAAATGGCCACGGGCACGGTATCGGCCTCGGGCACGCTGGGCCAGATCATCCCGCCGTCGATTGTGCTGGTGCTCATCGGCGACATCGTCGGCGTGCCGATCGGCGATCTGTTCATGGGAGCGGTGGTGCCCGGCATGGTGCTGGTGGGGCTCTACATCCTTTATATCCTGGTGGCCTCATGGCTCAATCCGAAGATCGCACCGGCCATTCCCCGAAAAGCCATGGCCGCCATGAGCCGCGCCGATATGTTCAAACGGATCACACGGGCGCTCTTCCCGCCTCTTTTTCTCATGGTCGCCGTGTTGGGCTCGATCTTCTGGGGCGTCGCTTCACCGACCGAAGCCGCCGCCGTGGGTGCCGTGGGCGCCACCCTCCTGACGATCGCCAACCGGAAATTCACCCCCGCCATTTTGCGCGAGGTCATGGATGCGACCATGCAGCTCACCTGCATGGTCTTCATCATCCTGGTCGGCGCCGCGGCCTTCGGCCTGGTCTTCCGGGGGCTGGGCGGAGACGGGCTGGTCCGGGGTTTTCTGGGCGGCATCGCCGAAACCCACGGCAAATGGTTCGTGCTGGCCATCGTCATGGGGCTCATTTTCGTCATCGGCTTTTTTCTCGACTTCATCGAGATCACCTTCATTCATGTGCCGGTGCTGGCGCCGATCATGCTTGAATTCGGATTCGATCCGGTCTGGTTCTGCATCCTCATCGCCGTCAATCTTCAGACCTCGTTCATGACGCCGCCGTTCGGGTTTTCCCTGTTTTACCTGAAAGCCGTCACGCCGCCCGAAATCACCACCGGCGACATCTACCGGGGGATCGTCCCCTTTGTCATCTTTCAGATCATCGGCCTTCTGATCCTGGTCTTTTTTCCGGTTCTGGCGACCTGGCTGCCGAAGGTCGTGTTCGGGAACTGAGCGCCTTCCGAAGATTTTGTCCTGTTTCGGCATCAACGCTCTCCGCTTCTAAACGATACCATTTCATCAACCCACAATGAAAGGAGCCTCTTGGTATGGAACGACGCGATTTTTTGAAAAAAACCGGTGTAACCGTCGCGGCGGTCGCGGGAACCGCCGCATCCGTTCCCGCCGTTTTCGCCGCGGATAAAACCTATCGGTGGAAGATGGTCACCACCTGGGCGCCCAACACCCCCGTCCTTCAGACCGGCGCTGAAATGTTTGCCAAAACGGTCGATGCCGCCACCGGCGGCCGCTTGAAAATTCAGGTGTTTGCCGCCGGCGAGCTGGTGCCGGCCCTGGGCACCTTCGATGCGGTCTCGGACGGCACCGTCGAATGCGGCAGCGGGGCATCCTACTATCAGGCGGGCAAATCGGCGGCCGCCCAGTGGTTTTCGTCGGTGCCTTTCGGACTCGATCCCCAGGGCATGAATACCTGGTTTTACAGCGCCGGCGGCCTGAAGCTCTGGGAGGAGGTCTATGCGCCCTTCAACGTGATTCCCCGGCCCCAGGGAAATACCGGGGTCCAGATGGGCGGCTGGTTTCGCAAGGAGATGAAGACCATCGACGATTTCAAGGGCCTCAAGATGCGCATCCCCGGTCTGGGAGGAAAGGTCGTCGCCAAGGCCGGCGGCACGGTGGTGCTCTTGCCCGGCGGCGAAATTTTCACCTCGCTCGAGCGCGGCGTCATCGATGCCACCGAATGGGTCGGACCGCTGCTCGATCTCCGGGCGGGCTTCTACAAGGCCGCCCAGTATTACTATTATCCCGGCTGGCACGAACCCGGAACGACCCTGGAGGTCATCTTCAACAAAAAAGCCTACGAAGCCCTGCCGAAGGAACTCCAGGTCACCCTCGACGCGGTCGCCATGCAGACCAATCTCTGGAGCCTGAGCCAGGCCGAGGCCGGCAACGGGCAAGCCCTGGAGGAGTTGATCAACGTCCACAAGGTCAACCTGATGCGGTTTCCCGACCCGCTCCTGGAGGATCTGAGAAAACTGTCCGAAGAGGTTCTGGAAGAGGAGGCCGCCAAAGACCCGGTCTCCAAAAAGGTGAACGAGGCCTTTAAGAAGTTCAGAAAGCAGATCGGCGTCTGGGGTGCCGTCTCGGGCCGTCCCTATTACGATGTCATCGCCGGAAAATATGCTCTGAAACATCAATAGGTTTTTTCGATCGGCAATCACCTTTAGGCTGCCGCTTCAACAATCCTCAGCCTTCATGTCCGGCATGGGGGCTGACGCATTGTTGAAGGCCCGCGTTGCCGGCCCACCCAAAAAGAACCCTTGACATCCCCGGAAGAACACAATTATTAAGTGGTTTATCTATTATGGATGTTATATTTTATCGCAGTGTTCACCCATAGAGAAACAAGGAGTTTTCAATGAAACTGAGAATAACCGGCATCGCTGTCGCCATGGTCTTCATGCTGGCCGCCGCGTGCTTTGGCGCAAACGGCACGGCGCCCGCTGCGCCGCTTGCCGTTGTCCCGCAGCCGATCTACAAATTCAATTCCGCTCTGGACGGCGAAGAGATCGTCCATGACTTCGTCATCCGGAACCAGGGAAACGCAGAACTCCAGATCTACAAGGTCGAGACCGGGTGAGGATGCACGGCCGCCTCCTATTCGAGGCAGATCCCCGCCGGCGGCGAGGGAAAAATCACCATCAAGGTCGATACCAAGGGATACGGTGGAAAAAAACTGACCAAAACGATCACCGTCGTGACCAACGATCCGACTCAGAAAAATCTGTCGCTTCAGGTCGAGGGGAATGTGGACAATTTTGTCGAGATCACCCCCGCCCGGGTGAGAATGGCCGGTCAGGCCGGCGAGGACATCTCCAAAGAAGTGTCGATCGTTCCGCTGGAAAAATATCCGTTCAAGATTGTCGGCGCCAAACCCGAAAAAGAAGGCAACATCCGGGTCGACGTGACAGCGGCAAAGGATAACAAAGGATATCTGTTGACCATCCATAATCTGAAGCAGGAAAGGACACGGTATTACGACACCGTCATCGTCCAGACCGACAGCAAGATCCGTCCGGAGCTGACCATCAGCGTCTACGGCAATATCGCCGATAAGCCGCGCGCCAACAGCGGCGGCCAGGGATGAAGAGACGACCAGATGAAGACGCTTAGCATCGTCATCTTCGACTGTGACGGCGTGATGTTCGATACGGCGGGCATCAACAAAACATATTACAACCGGGTTCTCGCTCACCTGGGTCGTCCGGAGATGACCGACGAGGAGTTTGCATATGTTCATGCCCATACCGGCGACGAAAGCATTGCCTACCTGTTTACGGACGACGAGAGCTTCAGTGCGGCCCAGGCCTTTCGGTCGACCTTGAATTACATGGAATTCATCCCCAACATGTCGATCGAACCGCATCTGAAATCCTTGATCAAGACGCTTCGCCCCCGCTATAAAACGGCTATCGTCACCAACCGGACGGATACCATGCCCGCCATCATGTCGGAATACGATCTCGAAAACGATTTTGACATGGTCGTGACGGCCTGGGATGTCCGGCGCCCCAAACCCGATCCCGAAGGATTGATCAAGGTGTTGAGCCGTTTCCGTTTACGCCCCGTCGAAGCAATCTATGTGGGCGATACCCATGTGGACGAAGCGGCCGCGGCGGCCGCGGGTATCCCGTTCATCGCTTATGACAATCCGGAGCTGAACGCCGCCTACCACATCCGGAATTTAGGAGAGATCCAACACATCCTTTGCACGCCCTGAAACGACAGAACACCGTCCGTCGTCAACCGACAGTCGGCCGGGAATTTATACCGAAAATGCAACAAAGCCTCGGCCGGGACCATCTTCCCGCCGGGGCATATATTTTCGGACTTCCTGTCGACGCAACACCGCTACCGGCCTTTTTTTTTCCGGTCTTCCCTTTTTTTCCTTCCAAACTCGATACGACCGGTGCGCTGGCGCAGCAGAAGTCGGATGGGGGTCTGGGTCAGCCCCGTTCCCTCGCGGATCTGGTTGGTCAGGTATCTTTCATAGGAAAAATGGACCGCATCGGGATAATTGACGAAGCAGACAAAGGTCGGCGGCCGGGTGGAGATCTGGGTGGCGTAATAAAATTTGAGCCGTTTTCCCTGGTGCAGCGACGGTTCGTTCCGGGCGAGGGCCTGGGTCAGGATTTTATTGAGCTGTCCGGTGCCGATCCGGGTGGTATATTGCCCGTACACCTCATCGATCCGGGTGAATATCTTGGATACCCGCTGGCCGGTCAGGGCCGAAATGGTCATGGCGGGAGCAAAACTCAGGAATTTCGCCGCCAGGCGCAGCCGTTCATAATACTCTTTGGCCGTATTCTTGTCCTTTTCCAGCAGATCCCATTTGTTGAGGAGCAGAATGCACCCGCATCCGCGCTCGTGGGCGTAGCCGGCGATGCTGATATCCTGATCGGTGATGCCGTCGGCGGCATCGATGACGATCAGGGCGATATCACACCGGTCGAGGCTTCTCAACGCCTTGATGATGGAGAATTTTTCGATCTTTTGGGTTACCTTCCCCTTGCGGCGGATCCCTGCGGTATCGATCAGGCAATACGATTTGTCGTTGACCCTGCAGATCGAATCGACAGCGTCCCGGGTGGTTCCCGGCACCTCGCTGACCACATGGCGCTCCTCGCCCAGGATCCGGTTGATGAGCGAGGATTTTCCGGCGTTGGGCCTGCCCACCACCGCGATCTTGATCATCTCGGGGGCGGCCTCGGGCCGTGATGGCGGGATGACGGATACCAGTTCATCCAGCAGATCCGAGATGCCGTAGCCGTGCTCGGCGGAAATGGGAAAAGGCAGATCGATGCCCAGGCTGTAAAATTCGTACAGCCGGTCTTCCTGCTCCTCTCCGTCGATCTTGTTCACGGCGTAAAGCACCGGCTTATCGGTTGATCGGAGCAGTCCCATCAGGTCGCGGTCAAATGGGGAAACCCCGCCCTTGCCGTCCAGGATCAGGATCACGGCATCGGCGTCGGCGACAGCCTGGACGATCTGCGCACGGATGTGGCCCGCAAAACTGTCCTGGTCGTCATGGGCGAAGCCGCCGGTATCGACCAGGGTGAATTCAACGTCGTTCCAGACGGCGTCTCCGAAAATCCGGTCGCGGGTCACCCCCGGAAAATTGTCCACCAGAGCATTTCTGGAGCGCGTCACGCGGTTGAAAAAGGTCGATTTGCCGACATTGGGGCGGCCGATTACGCTGACAATGGGTTTCATATGCTCTCTTTGAGGTGCGGTCAAAATTCGATGCTGCCGGGCGTCCTGGGAAATGGAAGCACATCACGGATGTTCTGGATGCCGGTCATGAGCATCATCACCCGCTCGAAGCCCATGCCGAATCCGCTGTGGGGAACGCTCCCGTATCTCCTGGAATCGATATACCACCAGTAATCCTCGCGGCTCAAGCCCATCTCGTCCATCCGGGCCGTCAACACGTCCAGACGCTCTTCCCGCTGGCTCCCGCCGATGATCTCGCCGATGCCGGGCACCAGAATATCCATGGCCGCGACGGTCCGGCCGTCGTCGTTGACCCGCATGTAAAACGGCTTGATCTCTTTGGGATAGTCATAAATGATCACCGGCCGCTTGAAATGCTCCTCGGTGATATACCGCTCGTGCTCGGATTGGAGATCTCTGCCCCAGGCGGGGGCATGGTCGAACTTGCGCTTCGCCGCCGTCAGAATCTCCACCGCCTCTCCATACGGCAGCCGGATGAAATCGGCGGCGAGGATGCCGTCGATGCGCGCTTTCAGATCTTTATCGACGAAGCGGGCGAAAAGTTCGATATCCTCGGCCGAACGGTCGCGCAGATACCCGGCCAGATACTGGATCAGCGCCTGACCCAGATCCATATTTTCAGCCAGATCGCAGAAGGCCATCTCCGGCTCGACCATCCAGAACTCGGCGACATGGCGGCTGGTGTTGGAATTCTCCGCACGAAAGGTCGGGCCAAAGGTATAGACATCCCCCAGGGCCAGGGCGAACATCTCGGCCGAAAGCTGGCCCGAAACCGTCAGACTCACTTCTTTCCCGAAAAAATCACCTGAAAAATCGATCTTGCCGTCTTTTTTGGGAATGGTGGTTAAATCGAGCGCGGTCACCCGAAACATTTCACCGGCGCCTTCGCAGTCCGAACCGGTGATGATGGGAGAGTGAAGATAGATAAAGCCGCGCTTTCTGAAAAAAGAGTGGACGGCGTAGGCCAGTTGCGACCGGATGCGGAACGCCGCCCCGTATTTGTTGGTTCGGGGCCTGAGATGGGCGATGGTGCGCAAGAATTCATCGCTGTGGCGCTTCTTCTGAAGGGGATAATCTTCATCGGCAAGACCGATGACCGTCACTTCCCTGGCCTGGATCTCCCATTTCTGGCCGCCGCCCTGGGACGGAACCAGCCGTCCGGTCACGGCCGCGGCCGCACCGGTGCTCAGCTGTTTTACATTGGCGTAGTCGGCAATGGACGCATCCGCGACCACCTGGATGTTTTTGAGGCAGGAGCCGTCGTTCAATTCAACAAATGAAAACCCTTTCGCATCCCTGCGGGTTCTGACCCACCCCTTGACCAGGACCTCGTCAATGGCATGGTCGGCGTCGAGCAAATGGATGATTTTGGTACGTTTCACTCATCCCTCCAAACGTCGGGACCGCGGCACGCGTCCGCTGCCGTATTGGTGTCTAATGTTTCATGATTGTTCGATATGGTTCAATGTCTGGCTGATGATATCCGCGGAAAATCCCCGGGAATACATGAACCGGAATATTTTGGCCTTTCGCCTGGCCGGATCGGATTCGCGGTTGAAACGGGCCATGTGTTTGTTGAGCACGGCGGCCGCGGCCGCCGATTCT
>AMWB02168499.1_pt1 | contig 12840 bp, 9 predicted proteins | sample 200311 | NCBI WGS metagenome assembly AMWB02 (sample SAMN02737377, study PRJNA173069) | bioreactor metagenome | biome: anode biofilm in microbial fuel cells | place: USA: California | collected 2010-12-16 | reverse complement strand
AACTGGTTCAGCGTCTGCTCGCGCTCGTCGTGACCGCCCCCCAGCCCGGCGCCACGGTGCCGCCCGACGGCGTCGATTTCATCGATAAAGATTATGCAGGGGGCGTTCTTCTTTCCCTGCTCGAACAGATCGCGCACACGGCTCGCGCCGACACCCACGAACATTTCCACGAAATCGGAGCCGGACATCGAGAAAAACGGCACGCCCGCCTCTCCGGCCACCGCTCGTGCCAGGAGCGTCTTGCCGGTCCCGGGGGGACCAAGCAGCAGCGCCCCTTTGGGAATCTTGCCGCCGAGTTTCTGGAACTTGGCCGGTTCCCGCAGGAACTCGATAATCTCTTTGAGCTCTTCCTTGGCTTCATCGGCTCCGGCTACATCGTTAAACGTCACCTTCGGCCGCTCATCGGTCGACAGCTTCGCCTTGCTCTTGCCGAACGAGAACAGCCCTTTGGGCCCCGACGCCCCCTGCATCTGACGCACAAAGAAGATCCAGAAGAACAATAGTAAGAGCCACGGGCTGAACGCCATCAGGATCGGGATGAGTTGACTTTCCCCTTTGGCGACAATCCGCGCCCCGCTTTTTTCGAGACGGTTCACCAGTTCGTAGCTGTTGTCCAAAAAGGGAATTCGCGATTTGAACCGTCCGAACGCCTTCGGCTTATTGGTCGAGGCGAACACCTTCGGCTGTTTCAGTTTCCCCTCGACGTCCCGTTCGGTGAAGGTCGCCTCGGCGACATTGGCCGAATCGATCTGCGTCACGAACTCCGAGTAGGTGATCTCGGTGATATCCTGGTCGAATCCGGACAGGAAGGAGTAGAAAATAAACACCAGCAGGAACAGTCCCAGCCAGAACATCAGCGTCCGGCTGGTACTACGCCAGTTCATGCCGTCGCGAGGAGGTTCCGGTCGAGGGCGTCCCGGCTGTCCCGGGCGCTCCGGTCTGTTGCTATAGTCGCTCACACATTCTCCGCTTCAATGGGCCGTATCCGTTTGGTTATACCCGAAACAACCCGCCATCTCCTGAGATTATCGGCAGAAATCCCGGTCGGCTACGTATCCAGAAGCCGCCCGATAAAAGGAAGGTTTCGATACTTCTGCGTGTTGTCCAGGCCAAATCCAATCACAAACTCGTTGCCGACCGAAAACCCGACATACTTCAAGTGCACCTTGGTCCGGTGGCTACCCGGTTTGTCCAACAATGTAACAACCTCCACCGAGGCCGGTTCCAGCGGCTTGAGTTTGGCATGCAGGAGCGTAATGGTCCGGCCGCTGTCCACTACGCCCTCGACGATGAGCACATGGCGTCCCTTGAGTTCGGTCGAGAAACCGCCCAGAAACGTCAGGTCATCCTCGTTCCTCACCGCCTTTTTGTAGGAGGTGGGGGCCACGAATTCCACCTGCACCGGCATCTTGATGTGCCGCATCAGGTCGGCGATAAACACCATACACCCTTTGAGTACCCCCACCAGTACCGGCGTCTCGCCGCCGTAGTCCAGGGTGATCTGACGCGCCAGCTCGCGCACGCGCCGATTGATCTGATCCTGCGGAAGCATCAATTCAATCGGTTTCATCAGTGGGGCCGGTTTTGTTAGGGACGCTTTCAAGTCTCAGCACCTTCTTGGTTCTATCGGTCACCTTTACCCGATCGGCGATTTCGAAGCCGACCAGCCAGATGATCCCGTCCTGGTCACACACCGCCGGAATCTCGTCCCGCAACATCGGCGGAACTTTCCGGTCGGTCAGATAATCTCCAACCTTCTTGCTGCCCTCCAGCCCGAGCGGCCCAAAGCGATCCCCCGCTTTCAGCGTCCGGACCACCAGCGGTGCTCTCACCGCCTCCGCATCCAGCATTACACTCGGCGCACCCCGCCGGGTCGGTATCCGGGCTGGCCTCGTGCGCTGACTCGCCCGAAAGCAGAGCCCGAGCGGTTGCGCCTCGCACTTATGGCCAATCGCCAAGTCACGCTCGAAGAAGACAGCTATCTTCTTGCGTAACAAGAGCTTACTTTCGGCGATCGCGGCCTCAAGACGCCCCGGAAGACTCACCTTTCCGCTTCTGTCGGAGATTAGCCGCTCCAGCCGGTCAATCACCACCTTATCGGGCGGCTGACCATCAGCGGAAAGAGCTTGAACGCAACGCCTTAACAGACGCCGCCGAAGCCATAATGGATAACCGCCCAGTATGGATAAATCAAGCGCTAATTTCCCGCCCGGTGTTTCGGTGACGCAGGATCGGAATGCCCCCTCGGTCACCGAGGCCAGAAACGTCTCTTCTTCTCCCAGAATCTCCGCGAGCCCGAGCAGCGCTCTGTCGACCGAGGGATTAAGCCGCATTCGCAGAAGCGGCAGGAGGCGGTTGCGCACGAAGTTCCGCGCGAAGGTGCTCTGCTCGTTGGAGCGATCCACGCAGAAACGGAGTCGGTGCTTCTTCAGATACCCCAGGATCTCCGCCTTCGTACAGTCGAACAGCGGACGGACGAACACGCCCCGTTTCGCCGGGATCCCGAGCAGCCCTGTCCGCCCGGCACCTCGCACGATCCGCAACAGGATAGTCTCCACCCGATCATCCACATGATGCCCCAGCGCCACCCGTGTGCACCCAAGTTCCTTTGCCAGACGGGTGAACGTGGCATACCGAAAATCGCGCGCCGCTTCTTCCAGCCCCTTTTTCTCCCGCTTCGCCCGCGAGGGAATATCTTCCCGCACGATTGTGAGCGGCACCTTAAGGCGGTCACACAGCGCCTGGCAGAACTTCTCTTCGGCCAGCGCGGCTTGTTTTCTGATCTGGTGGTTGATATAGACGGCCTGAAGCGTGAGCTTCATTTTCGGACGGAGCCGTGTCAGCAGATGCAGGAGGGCGACCGAATCCGGCCCGCCGGAGAGGGTGACAAGGACGGAGTCGCTGCCGGCAATCAAGGCCTTTTCGCAAATCGTGTGCTGAACGCGGGAGAGCAGGTCCATGGAGGTAAGATAACGGGTCGCGATCCGCTTAACAAATCGCAATACGAGTATCCGTTTCCCTTCTTGACCCGCCCGGTTAACCGGCTATATTGCCCCCTTCACAACGGAGCAAAGCGAGAGACTATGTCGCCAGAATTTACTCAGCCCGCTGTCACCCCCAAAATGGTGGCCGATCACGGCATCACGCCCGAGGAATACGCCGAGATCAAGAAGATCCTCGGTCGCGAACCCAACTACACCGAGCTCGGCGTGTTCAGCGTCATGTGGTCGGAACACTGTTCGTATAAGAACTCCATCGCTCTGCTCAAGACGTTGCCGCGCGATGGCGCCAATCTGCTCGCCAAAGCGGGCGAGGAGAACGCCGGCGCGCTGGATATCGGCGATGGCCTCGCCGTCGTGTTTAAGATCGAATCGCACAACCACCCCTCGGCTATCGAGCCGTACCAGGGTGCCGCTACCGGCGTCGGGGGCATTCTCCGAGATATATTCACCATGGGGGCGCGGCCGATTGCTTCGCTCAATTCGCTCCGGTTCGGTTCGCCGGAGAACCCGCGCGTGCGGTATCTGGTGGATGGCGTCGTGCGCGGGATCGGCGATTACGGCAACTCGTTCGGCGTTCCGACAGTCGCCGGCGAAGTGTTTTTCGATGACTCCTACACCGGCAACCCGCTGGTGAACGCCATGGCGGTCGGGCTCGTTAAGTCGAGCCGCCTCGCTTTCGCCAAGGCCGCCGGCACCGGCAACCCGATCATGATGGTCGGCTCCAAGACCGGCCGCGATGGTATCCACGGCGCGACTTTCGCCTCCGAAGAGATCAGCGACAAGTCGCAGGAGAAGCGCCCCTCTGTCCAGATCGGCGACCCTTTCACCGAGAAGCTGCTTCTGGAAGCCACGCTCGAGATCATCGACAAGGACCTGATTATCGGCATCCAGGATATGGGGGCCGCCGGCCTCACCTGTTCCTCTTCGGAAATGTCCGCCCGCGGCCAGGCCGGCATGGAAATAGACATCGAGAAAGTCCCGGTCCGCGAAACCAAAATGACCCCCTACGAAATCCTCCTCTCCGAATCTCAGGAGCGGATGCTGGTCTGCGTGAAAGCGGGCCGCGAGGGAGAGGTCAAGCAAGTGTTCGACAAGTGGGGACTCGATTCGACCATTGTCGGGAAGGTCACCGATGACGGTATGATGACGGTCAAGCTCAACGGCCAGGTGGTCTCCCGTATTCCGTCGAATTCGCTTGTGCTGGGCGGCGATGCGCCTATCTACCACCGCGAGCAGAAACGCCCTGGCTACATGGATCAGCTCAATTCGCTCGATCTTAAGACGCTCCCTATCAATCGGGACTGGAACCAGACGCTGGTGCAGATGATCGGTTCCCCCAATCTCTGTCACAAGGGTTGGGTGTTCGAGCAGTATGATTCCATGGTCCGCACCAACACGGCGGTTGGTCCCGGCTCCGATGCCGCGATCCTGCGGATTCGCAAGACGCACAAAGCGCTGGCCATGGCCACCGACTGCAACGGCCGCTACTGTTTCCTGAACCCTCGTCTCGGCGCCATGAGCGCGGTGGCCGAGGCGGCCCGTAATATCGTCTGCTCCGGCGGACGGCCGCTGGCCATCACCAACTGCCTCAATTTCGGCAATCCCTACAAGCCGGAAGTGTACTACTGCTTCGCCGAGGCAGTCGCCGGGATGGGTGAGGCGTGCCGTGTCCTCGATACGCCGGTCACCGGTGGCAATGTCTCGTTTTACAACGAAGACCCGGAGCGGGCTGTCTTCCCGACCCCCACTATCGGCATGGTCGGTCTGGTCGAGCATGTCGAGCATATCACGACCCAGTGGTTCAAGGACGAGGGGGATATCATCTTCCTGCTCGGCCGCAATACCGAGGAACTCGGCGGCTCCGAGTACCTGCACGTGGTGCACAACCAGACCCGGGGCCCGATCCCGCAGCTTGATCTTCAGTTCGAAAAGAAACTTCAGTCGGACTTGCTTGAGCTGATCCTGTCCGGCAAAGTGAAATCGGCGCACGATATCAGCGACGGTGGCCTGGCGATCGCCCTGGCCGAATGCTGTATCAGCAACCGCGACCGCCAACTCGGTGCGCGCGTGGCGATCTCCGATGCCGTCCGCCCCGACTGCCTGCTGTTCGCCGAAAGCCAGTCGCGGGTGCTGGTCACCTGTTCACTCAATGATGCCGGCTGGCTGCAGGATTGGCTTGAGACCAGAAAGATTCCCGTGGCGCGGATCGGAGTCGTGGGGGGGGACCGGCTGACGATCAACCATTTGATCGACCTGCCGCTGGCCGAGCTGGACGAGCCGTATTACACAGCCCTCCCGCGTCTCATGGAGCGGGTGGGGTAGCACACGGTTGCTTGCACACCGGGGTGGCTGGCTTCGTCTATCTGATATGACGAAGTAGTTAGGAGGGGAAGCGGGTGAGACATCGTTTCGTGATCCTGGTTCTTGTGGGAGTCCTCTTGGGGGGCATCGTATCTGACATATCCTCGCAGACGATTGCTTTCAAGGATCTGTCGAACTTTGAGGCAAGACTCGCCTATCGCAAGGGCTGGCTCAATGCCTTTGACTACAGCCAAATCGTTGATTGGCGTATCGTCAGCGACTCAGTGAAGAGCGCCTATTTCTTCGGCGTACCCTTCGCCGACTCCACCGGCGGCTGGGCCGTGAAGTTCGGGGATGTGAAGAACATGGGGCAACTTCCCTTCTACTACTTCAAACCTCATCTGAAGGGAAAACCAGTGCCTGCCGTTCGCCATCAGGACCTTCGGCTGCAAATCATGGTTGTTGCTATCGGCGTCGGAGATTCGCACACCTGTCTCAGCAGTTGGGAGGCCGTGGGTACTGATAGCCTGCGCTTTCTTGGATTCAGTTCAGAGGTGTCCGAGTACTATCCTCAGCGAATCGAGCGTGTGATGCTGTTTCCCGACAGTTCCTTGCTGTTATATGTCACGTTTACATTCGCAAGCATGGGGGAATATCGCCACAAAGACTGCTTCTTCAGAAGTACTGATGGAGTTCACTTCTCTGCTCTGTATATCACTCCAAAGAACCTTCCACTGGGCGTGAGGCAGTACGTAGATGCCGAGCGCCTGCAGTACGATCAATACCGGATCAAAGAGGTTTCGGAGTACTTTACTTCCCCCCTGCGAGGCACGCGGTTCAGCATGCGAGGCTACGACGGTTCCCGCCTTGATTCCGCCAGTATTCGCGTGATCGACCTGTGGGACCTGGCGAAAGAGAAATTCGGCATTGACACGACCTCTCTTCCCACCCCCAGATAGTCCAACTTTTTGTCATAGCCCCTTGCCTCCGTGACCTGCTATATTCCCCCCCATGGCCCTGTATGTCTTTTCTGATGCCCACCTCGGCTGCGGCAGCCCGCAGAGCGAGGCCACAAAAATCGCCAAGATCACGGCGCTGGCCGAACTGGTCAAAAAGGATGGTGACCGGCTGGTGATCCTGGGGGACCTGTTCGATTTCTGGTTCGAATACAAGTATGTCATCCCCAAAGCGCACCACGACGTTTTGTTCCTCTTGCACGACCTCAAGAAGCGCGGCATCCGGGTCGACTACATCAGCGGCAACCACGATTTTTGGATGGATGACTTCTTCACCAAGTATCTCGGCATCGAGGTCCACCGCGACCGCCTCGAACTGGACTACGGCGACAAGAGGTGGCTTCTGCTGCATGGCGATGGTCTCGCCCCGGCCGATGGCGGCTACCGATTCCTGAAACGGATTCTGCGCAACCGGTTCAATATCTGGCTCTATCGCAAGCTCCCGCCGGACTGGGCCTATCCGCTCGCCAAATGGGTCTCCGGCTCCTCGCGCGAATACACCTCGCGCCGCGATCACCAGTTCGCCCAAGACTACGAGGCGTATGCCCGCAGCGAGGCCGCCAATGGCTACGATGTCGTGGTGATCGGTCATCTGCATATCCCCGTCTACACGGAGTTCGAGCGCGGCCTGTATGTCAATACCGGCGATTTTATCAACCATTTCAGCTACCTGAAATGCGACAGTACGTCAATCCGACTGGAGTCTCTGGCGTAATGGCGACCCCGCTCGACCAGCCTTCCGTGCAACGCTGGGTCCAGCGGCTTCTGTGGGGACTCACCCTGCTTATTGTCGCCTATGGCGCCTATGAGGTCTGGCGCAACTGGTGGGTTTGCGATGACGCCTTTATCTCGTTTCGGTATGCGCAGAACCTGATCGACGGTCACGGCCTCGTGTACAACGTCGGTGAGCGGGTCGAGGGGTACACCAATTTCCTCTGGACGATCATCCTCGCCGGCTTCATGCTGCTGAAACTCGACCCGGTCCCGGTGTCCATGATCCTCGGCGCTCTGGCCTATTTCGTCACAGCGGGCCTGCTCGGGTGGCTGTCGTACCGGCTCTTTCGCTCCGCCGACAAAAGTGTTTCGTACTTTTTCCCTCTCGCCGGACTCGCGATCCTGCTCGTGCACGACTACCACGTCTTCGCCACCAGCGGTTTGGAGACCTCGTTCACCGCGATGTTGGCCACGCTGGGATTTGTGCTGCTCGTGCTCGCCCGATCGGCCCGGACCTATCTCTGGGCCGGAATCGTCCTGATCCTCGCCGGTGTCACCCGTCCCGATGCCATGCTGTTTTATGCCGTTGGGATTCCGTATCTGCTGCTCCTCGGCAAGAGTGAACGGCGTTCGCTGCTTTTGTATCTCTTGCCGTTGCTCTTCATGTACCTGCCGTACTGGATCGCACGGTACTTGTACTACGGCTTCCCGTTCCCTAATACCTATTACGCCAAGTCGGCCGACCTTGCGTACTACAGCCAGGGGTTCGCCTACCTGTGGTTGTTCGCCCAATCGTACTATGTCCTGCTGCTGGTCCTTCCGGCACTTCTGGCCGCTTTGGCCCTGCGGTTCCGCACCGCGCTGGCCACCCGCCTGAGCGAACCGATCGATCGCGCGCAGATTCTCGCTTTGCTTTTCATTCTCCCCTATACGGCCTATGTCGTGCGCTCCGGCGGCGACTTCATGTTCGCGCGGTTCTTCATCCCGATTACGCCATTGCTGTTCTTCGCGCTCGAAAGCTCTCTCCGTCGCCTCCTGCCGATCTGGTGGCTCTATGCTCCGGCCGCTCTCGTCGTGCTCGCCTGCACGTTCTTCCGATGGGATCCCTTCACCGAAGTCCGCCAGGTGCACCAGATCGCTTATGAGCCGGACTACTACCCGCGCGCCTGGGTCACCCGGGCCGAGCAGGTCGGCACGAAACTGCGCGAGTATTTCCGCGGCACCGATACCCGCGTCGCCTTCTTCGGGATGTTCGCCGTCTACGTGTACTACGCCCAGCCCCCGGTCGCTATCGAAAGCAACGCCGGCCTCACCGACACGTTTATCGCCCATCAGCCGATCGCCGTGCGGGGGCGCCCCGGTCACGAAAAGCAGGCCCCGGATCGGTACTTACTGGCGCGCGGCGTCAATTTCGTTTTTCGCGGCAAAGTCAACGTGAGGAATATCGCCGACTCCCTGCAGGCGATCCGCTTCGGCGATTTCGAGTCCCGCACCATCGTCTACAAGCGCGAGTTGATGGACCACCTCCGGCAATACCCGGAAATCAAGTTCATCGATTTCCCGGTCTGGCTCGATGATTTCATCCGGCGGATGCCCACCCTTTCGACCGGCGAGGTTGCCGAGGCGTATTCGTTCTTCCGGAAGTTCTATTTCGACCACAACGACGATCTCACGCGCCAGTTGCCATTCGTCGAACGTCTGGGGAGATAGCCCGTGTCACGGCGATCACTCCTCCTCCCGCTTATCGCTTACTTTCTCACATTGGCGGCTTTCCTGGCCTCATCGTTTTTTCCGGACAGCCGCCTCTGGGGCCTGAACGGCTGGGCCTGGTTTCCGCTCTGGGTACGCTTCTCGCTGCTCGGGATCGGTTTGCTCATCGGCGGAGCGATCTGGCGGTGGCAGGACGTGCTCGATCGCACAGCAGATTTACCCGGTCGACCCGACTCGCCGCGCCCTTTTCTCATGATCATATCGACTCTGACCGGGTGTCTGATGCTCTTGTTTTACCTTGGCCGCGCCCGCACGCACTTCCTTGGCGATGGCTACCTTGAGCTCACCGCCCTCGTGACACCGGCCTCGGACATTATGTACCGCGAAATCGGCGAGACGCTGGCCCACAGTTATCTCTACTCATTTCTGAGCGGTGCACCGCCGGAGCGGGCGCTTGATGCCTACCAGATCATCTCGATCACGGCCGGCTTTCTTTTTCTGGTCGTCCTCACCCTGGCCGCGCTGCGACTCATGGCGCAAACCCGGGACCGGATGCTGTATGTCCTGGCGACGATTTCCGGCGGCTTCCTGCTCCTGTTTTTCGGGTATGTCGAGCACTACTCCCTCTTCAGTGTGGCGGTCGCAGCGATCGTGCTCTGCGCACTACTCGTACTCGGAGGGAAGCTCAAACCGATTTGGCTCCTTCCCCTGCTCGCTTTCGGGCTGTTTCTGCATATGCTCACTCTCATTCTTCTGCCGGCCGTCTTGGCGGTCTACCTGAGCCGCACGAAGTTTGGTAGTTGGTATGCCGCGCGGGATCGAACGGCGAAGATAGGTCTCCTTGCGCTCCTGGCATCACCGGCCGTGGCGTTGATTATCTATTTCTTCGCCACGAACCTCTTCTTCCGACTTGCTTTTGTTCCGCCGCTAGCTCACTGCTTCACCGCCGAGGGATACACGCTCTTTTCTCCGGCCCATCTGGCCGACTGGCTCAATCTGATTGTCATCCATATGCCTGGTATTCTGGTATTGGTTGCGGGCATGGTGGGTGTCGACTGCCGCGCACTCCTGAGGGAGCCGCCCTATCGCTTCCTGGCGTTTCTCCTCGTGTGCGCCTGGGGCGCCGCTTTTGTGCTCGATCCCAAACTCGGCATGCCGCGTGACTGGGATCTGTTCAGTTTTGCCGGTCTGCCGCTCGTCCTGGCCGCGGCGTACCTGTACACCGACCCCGGCCATCGCCCGGCGCGCGCAGTCGGTGTGCTGCTCCTTGGCGCCGCGCTCGGCCTGCTGTCGTTGGGTCCCCGTGTCGCCGTGCAGGCGATACCATCGGCAGGGCTCGAGCAGATACACAGCTACATTCAACTCGACCGAATCAAGAACAAGAACGCGGTCGTGACACTGCGCAATTACCACCTCGGGCACGGCGACCCGCACGCCGCGGCCGAGGTCCTGGCGATCTGGAACAGCTACCCCGAGGGAGCGGACCTGGAGCGAGCCGATACGCTCGGACGGGGCGGCCAGAATGGAGCCGCTTTGAGAGCCCTCAATGAGGCAATCTCGAAGAATCCGCTCTTTGCCCCCTCTTATCTCCACCTGGGCCAGATGCTCAATCGCCTCGGTCAATACGACAGTGCCATCACCGTCTTGCAGATTGCCTACGGTCTCTCGCCGCGCAACCCGGCGGTCAACAGCGCCCTCGGTTACGCTCTCTGGTGGGCCGGCCACAAGAGGGAAGGCCGGGAACGGTGTGAGGCGGCCATTGCTTTCAACCCCGAAATCGCCAAGCCGTACTATTTTCTGGCTAATATCAGTCGCGAGGAGGGGAACAACGCCGAGTATGAACGCCTGCTGGTGATTGCCGCGGGCAAGGCGGATGCTACCGCGCCGATGTTTTGTGAGTTAGGAGACCTGCTGGCTGGTCGCGGCGAATTCTCGGCCGCCGCACTGCAGTATCGCCGCGCTCTGGACAAGGGGCTGGATGCAAGCGACCTTCGCGCCCGCTTGGCCAAGTATCCTCCCCTCAAAGATCTTCTGCCGGACAAGTAGTCCCGTCCGCTCACCCCAGCGGCGCTTCCCGCTGCCAGCCGGATTTGCCGGTCTGGCGATATCGCTCCAGGCGGCGAATGGTGATCTCGGCGAAGATCGGGTCCAGATCGCACGTTACACATCGCCGCCCCGTCCGCTCGCACGCCAGCAGTGTCGTCCCGGCATGCGCGAAACTGTCGAGCACGGTGTCCCCTTTCTGCGACGACGCCAGGACGATCCGCTCGATCGCCGCCAGCGGTTTCTGCACATAACAACCCGGGACATTTTCATCCATGCGGTAGAACACCTGCTGGATGTCGATCCACACGTTTCCGGCCCGGATATTCGGTGACTTCGACCGCTCGATATTCTCCGTTCGCCGCCCGTCAACCGTCTTGTAGTACCCCTGTACGGCCTTGGGGATGTTCGTGTACTGCACCGTGAAGGGCGGATTCCCTTTCGTGTAGTACAGTAATTCCTGGCGCACCGCCATCCAGTTGCCCGGCGTGCCGCGTCCCCGCTGATTGCGCATCGTGATGAATGAGCGCGAGACGAAGGGCGTTTCCGTCATCATCTGCATGAACTGGGGCAGCGGCTGAAAGTGCTGCGTCTGGTCCGCCCCCAGCCAGACATACAGCGCGGCATCGTCGGTCAGGACGTGATAGGTCAGGTCAACCCACCGGCGGCACCACGTGATATACTCCGCCACTTCCCGCCTCTGGAAAGCCACCAAGTTATAGGGCGGGTCCTGGATCGCCAGAGGAATCGGCGCCACTCCGGCAAGCAATCGATTGAGAAATGCCGGATCGGCGGCATCCCCGCACCCCACGCTGTGACGCCCCTGCGGATCGCGCCATACCTCGCCCGGTCCCAAACGACACTCACGTAACACATGGTTCCGCTGCTCAGCGGACAACAGATCAAAGCGGCTCGGAATACGATCGCTCATCCCCTATCATGCCCGATCGCAGCCACTCGGGCAACAAAAACGCGTACTACTCGGTGCGCTATTGTCCCTCATAAGAAGGGAACCGCTTGTTCGAATCCGCTGTTTGCTGCATCGTATTCACGGCGGTATGAAAACAGGGACCGGTAACAATATTTTTCGGAGGTACGAACGCTAATGTCAGTTCACGTCGGAACCAAAGCTCCCGAAATCGAAGCTACTGTTTACAGCAAAGGCGGCTTCCAGAACTTCAAACTCTCTGAGCAGCGCGGCCACTGGGTGCTGCTCTACTTCTACCCCGGCGACTTCACGTTTGTCTGCCCGACCGAGCTGGCCGATCTGGCCGAAGCCAGCGCCACGCTGGCGGCTTTGGATGTGCGCGTTTTCGCCTGCTCCACCGACTCCCACTTCGTTCACAAGGCGTGGGACGATGCCGAGCTGTCCCGCATGATTCCGGGCGGCGTACCGTACCCGATCATCTCTGATCTCGGTGGTGATATCGGTCGCAGCTACGGCGTCTATGATCCGGCGATTCGCATGGATGTCCGGGGCCGCTTCCTGATCGACCCCGACGGCGTTTTGCAGGCGATCGAAATTCTGGCTCCGGCGGTCGGCCGCAACATCGATGAGACCATCCGCCAGGTGGAAGCGTTCCAGTACGTACGGTCCTCCGGCAACTCGGAGGTGTGTCCGGCCAGGTGGAAGAAGGGGGCCAAGACCCTCAAGCCGGGACCGGACCTGGTGAACAAAGTCCAGGAAGTCTGGAAGCGCTGAGTTCCTTCGCGACGACGAGGCGGGCCGACGGAGCACCCCGACGGCTCGCCAGAACGGCGGATGAGGGAGGCGCCGCTTCGCGGCAGTCTACGCTTGCCTATCCGTAAGCAGTTCCGTATTATTTAGCTGATTGCATTGGCAAGAGCCGGCTGTTCGGGGCAACCTCGTTGAAGGCCGGCGGCGGTCGACGCGAGCTCGTGGACACGACGTTCGGCTGGCTGGCCGGGCCACCTCAAGCTCTTGATGTGATCATCATTCATCCTCGGTCCCCTCACGGAGGGGGGCGGAGATGTCGCGGGTCTCCTCGGCGGTGCGGCGGCAGACGTAATAGTCTGCCGCTGTTGGGGTCGCG
>AMWB02112023.1_pt1 | contig 12859 bp, 13 predicted proteins | sample 200311 | NCBI WGS metagenome assembly AMWB02 (sample SAMN02737377, study PRJNA173069) | bioreactor metagenome | biome: anode biofilm in microbial fuel cells | place: USA: California | collected 2010-12-16 | reverse complement strand
CTCCTGTATCAGTAACGTAAGGGGCCGCCGGCGGCCCGAGTATCATCATAACCCCCGGTCCGGACGGGATTTTATCGCCCATGCGCACCAGTCCCTGGTTGCCCGCGGTGACCGATTGGGACATACCCACGTTGCCAATGGGCAGCATATAGGGGACGCCGGTAATGGAATTGATCATCTGACACATGGAACCGGCGGTGGCGAGCGGCATGGATCCGGCGGTAAGATGACTCTGCAGGATAGTGACGATCACCCCGGAATCGGGTGGACCGGCAACCCCCGGAGTGAGGATGACAGCACAGCCTATGGTGACAGGACTTCCTGGCATAGTTCCTCTCCTGTAACAACCTGAAAATATCAGGATGTTACGAGTCCATCTCGTTTAAGCCGGGCTGAAATCAGTCATGCCGGCCAGTTTTATGGTGGGACCTTTCACCTTGGTCCCCACCTGTCCCTCAATGTTGACGTTTTTACCTTTCACGTTCACATCCCCTCCGGCCTCAAGGTTGAGGGCACCGGAGGCATTGACGGAGATGTCACCCCCGGCCTTGATAGAGACAGCACCATCTGCCTCAACGGTAATGGTCGTTGACCCCATGGACACTTCGAGCTGCCCGTCAAGCAATGTCAGGCTGTTGCCGCTGGGAAGCTCAATATATAAGCGACGCATGGCGTCATCGGCGTCGTCCGGCACCTGGTAGACAATTTCTTCCGGAGCGGCATCGGGAGCCCGGTTCTGTTCGTCATAGAGAAAACCCAGCACAATCGCTTTGTTTATATCGCCGCTGACAAAGGCCATCACCGCAAGGTCGTCGACCCGGGGCGCATGGGACATGCCGAGACGGCTTATCATCACCGGTATTTTCTGCAGCTCGCAACCACTGCCCTGCAGACGGATGTTGACCGAAATATTATCATCGCCTGCCCCCCCTTCGTTGGTAAAAACCTGGGTGACAATGCCCAGCTGTACATCCTGCTTCTCCTTGATCTGATCACGGATGATTGTCCGCAATGCCGGGATAATTGCGCTCATGATGCTCCTCCCAGATGCAAGATGGTTGTGAATCCACTTTGCCCGTCCAGTCGGTGCTGCACGCTCAGCACCCTGGCATTAATCGTGTCCTGATCCGGAACATCGGCCAGGTCAACGGTGTCGCCCGGCCTGATTGCACCGTTGCCGGTAATAAGCGCCCTGCCGGTAAACAAAGATCGTGTCATTCGGGCTGCCGAGGCGTCCGTCGCTTTTTCAGCCGCGTCGCGGTCCCTGAGGGCGCCGTCAATGATCGCCGGTCCGTCAGGCGTCTCGCCTACCGGTTCCCGCAGGCAGATATGCCATTTGTCGCTGCCCAGTTCACTGCCCGCTCCAGCGGGAGCATATTGCTGCCTGACGCCAGAGTCCCTTTGCCGGCCAGCCTGCAGCGAAAGTATCTCGGCACTAAAGCGCAGATTATGGCTCAGGCCTCCGCTGCCGGCCGGTCGGACAGTGAGCGCACCCGTTTCATCACAGAGGACTTCACAGCCGCCCATCCGCGCCAGGCGGTTGATATGCCACCATGCGGAACGCTGCTCGGTTACATGCCATATCTTTACCGTTATCGAAGCGTCAATGACCCCTGTCGCCACCTCTGCCTGCCCGGCAAGATCCTCGATAATATCGGCAATGGTCTGGTCCTGATAGGCCTGGGCGCCATAAAAACTCGACAGAGGGCAGGTGTCAGCCAGCACTTCAAGGGTCACCCCGGTCAGCTGTTGCTCCACCCTGCTGACAATGCCGCTCAACACAGCAACCTCGGCATCAGCTGCACCAAGAGATATCAGACATGTCGCGTCAGGCTGGACATTTCGTAAAGGAGAGAGATGGCTGCAATGGATAATTGCCTGATCATGGCCCTCCCCCAGGCAAAGTTCCAGGTCCATGAAGCGCAGCGCGGCTTCAGCGCCGGTGTAATCAGTCCCATCTACAGTAATGGTGCATGCCGGCCGGAAAAGACTCATGGCTCCTCCTCTATCCCGTGGCGCCGCATCTCTCTTTTCAAGACACGCTCCAGGGTCTCTGCGAAAACATGATCCGTGTCAAGCGGGCTTTGCTGTTCTCTAACAATACTGTTCCACGCACCTCTTGCTGCCGAAAGATCTGTGCTCTGCCGAAAAGGAACCGCTGTTGTTTCTCTGGTGTTTTTTTCAACAGACTGGGAGCCAGACTGCCACTTTCGCACCAGCTGTTCCAGTTGACCTGAAGAATTTTCTGGTCGCAAAGAAGAGGAGGACGACCCATGTTCCGGCGGTAAAGAAGGAGCTGTGTTTCGACTGCCCGGTTCATCAGCATGGAAAGGACGGATTTCTCTGCTTCCTGTTGCTGTGTTTTCCTGGCCCCGCTCTTCTTGTCTTGAAGACGATCGGTGTGGGGAAATTACGCCTGCAACGCCTCTGTTTTTATCCTGCAGGACACTATTGGTCTCGATCAGCCCGTCATCCGCCGGAAGTGGCGCAGCCCATTTTTTCAAGGTTTTTTCCGATACGAACGGCTCTGAATCCTTGTCCAGCAAAGCAGCGGCGGCGGTTTTGTGCCGGGGATGATTGTCAAACCAGCCTGTTCTTTCACCCTCCCCGGTCATGGCAGAAAAGGGGGAAGGTGCGTTGCTCTGTCCTGGATCTGCAGAAAATCCAAGTCGCTGGCTGCCACCGGTAATCGCTTGTAATGACCGCAGTCCATTTTTTTCTTCGGCGGCAGGGTTACCCGTGAAAGCCACGCTGCGGCTGCTTGTATCGCCCTGCTTTTGCTCAATCGCCAGTTGCTGTTTGATGCTCTCAAACAGTTTCTGCAGGATCTGCTGGCTGTGCGAAGAGGAATAGGAGCCATCGGGGAGTTCGGGCGCAGTCTGTCTCCGGGTAAGGGGCGGAAGAGTCGATTCAGCCGGCTGGAGTAATCCTTCTTGCCGGGGAGGCTGATGCAAGGGCAATATTGCGCCAGCCTCTCTGGCAATATTTTCCTGCCGGCCGGGAACCTCGTCGCGGCGCTCTGCCACACGGCGAAGCAGGCCTCTGTCATCAGACAATGAGAGTGGCCGGAGAAGATCATCGAGCGATGAACAGCGACACAGCGCGAATATCTGGTCAGAGCGCAGGAGCGCTGATACAATGTCGCCACTGTTTTCCATGCGCTGCAGTGTTGTGCGGCAAAGGCCGACCAGCTGTTCAATCTTTCCCATTAGTTCCCTGCTCCTGGTAGTCAGTCACGTACATTCAGTACCCAACAAGCGAGTATTCACTAGAATTGTGGTTTTCGTCCCGTTTACCGGGATACGTCTTTATCCTCCTGGTTATTGCCCAGCATTTCCAGATACAGAAGAATCTGGCCCATGGTCAATCCGGCACATTGTTCAGGTGTCCAGCCAAATTCGCGGGCCAGGATAAAGCATGCTTTGGCCAGAGGCGCCTGTACCGTCTGGTGCAGTTCATCTCCTGCTATGCCCAGACCGCTGATGCGGTTAACTTCCTGCAGAAGAAACTGGACCAGTCCTGCATGGAGATGATTGACCTGGTCGATGGTCATTTGCGGAGCAACCAGCGCCTGCTGCACCATAAGCACCGAGGTTAGATAGCTCTGGTTCTGCGCCGCTTTCTGGATGCGCTGCAGGTCGATCAGGCGCAGCGGTCTCAACTCTACCGTGTCCGGCTCCGACGGGGATTCATTGCCCGTTGCAGCGGGATGAAGGATATGGGCCGGAATGGTGAGACTATGGGTTATTTCCGCTGAAAAGAGCAGATCTTCCGTTGTTAAGGTCATAGTATTATGCCGACTGATCCTCCGCGCTTATCCATAGAGCCTTGAAAGATACCTGTTCAAGGACAAAATCATCTTCCGGCATGGAGTAATTCCAGGTGTTCAATTTTACCCCGTGCACGGTGATGTTGGCCGCATTGCCGGGAATGGCCTGGTTTTCATGACGCAGACTGAGATTAAAACTCGGGCTGACAAAGGCACTTGCCGGCCTGTTGGTATTTGCGCCATCACCGAGCATCAGCTTCAGCAGCGCACCATTGATATATGCCCGGTTGATGGTCCCGGTAATGTTGACATTACCCGGCCTGAGTTCGGAAGCATAGCGCTGACCGAGTTCATGAAAAGGCCGCATATCGGAATGGACCTGGATGGTCACCCCGGTGGCTCTGCCGATGGGCGAGAGTTCATATGTGTCGGCCACTGTTTTGGCGGCATCGCCTTCTGGGCCTGATTCCACAGCCACGGTTATAGCTCCGTCAAGTCCGGTGTAAACGTTAGTATTCGGCATGATTGACTCCTAATATTTTGCAGTGGTAAAACATCAAGGCACCTGAGGCCACATGGAAAATGGTTTATTCGAGATTCATTGTTACCCGGATAAAATCAATCGAGAATGTCGGTTTGAGCGTCATGGTCACCGCGGCAATGCCATTTATTTCCTGGCTGCGGGTGGCCGTTACGTCCAGTTCATAACCAACGAGCATTTCATCCATCAACATCTGGGACAAAAATCCGTCCAGTGTGGCTTTAAGCGCCGCCCGCACTCTGGCATTATTCAGTCTGCCGATATACGGATCGGCCCCCTTGCGTACCCCGGCCTTGGCATAATCGACGACGCGCCTGATGGAAATTTGCTTGAAAGGCCCATCCTGGCTGGTAATGGCCCGGACAATCTGCCTGCCGAATTTTGTCCGTACGAGCAGGACGCCTTTATTCAGCAGTTTCTTGGTGACGGTTTCATTATATTGCTCACTGAGATCTTTGATGGAAACGTCCTTATTGGTCATGCTGATATGGGGGGCAAGAGTGGAAAGCTTGCCGCCGATGATCGCGGCAAGATAGGCCGGCGGATACGTGACCTCCTTTTTATTGAACGGGTCGTCAGTCTTCATGCCCGGAGCCACCAGCACAATCCTGTCATCGTTGACTGCATCGGCATCCGTTTCGACGGTTGAGGCGGTGCCGGCACTGGCACCAAGAATGGCAATGCGCTCTTTCCCGACATTTTCCGTTCGTTCAAGATGGGCGCCGACCTTGTCACCGCCGCTCTTTACATCAAATCCACCAACAAGCAGAATGTTGACCGGCTCGTTTTCCAGGACGGCCAGTCCCTCCTCCAGATCAACGCCGCTGACATTGGCGTGATCCAATCCGGCAGTGCCATCGCTGCCGTCAGCATTTTTGTTCAGCGGTCTGCTCGTTGCCGGACGAAGGGCGTCGCCGGCATTCACGGCATCCGATACATCCACCAGCATGCTTTCAGCTTTGATCTGGGCGTGTATTTCTCCGATATTCAGCCCTTCATAAACCTCTTTGATATTTCGGTATTTCAGGGCCAGAACGTAGGTCTTTCCGCCCCCTTTGAGGGTTACCTCGGTCACTGAATAACTGATCTGGTTACCGTAGGTGCCGGCTTCTTTGGCCGTCATGGTGAAATCGGCAGGGGTTGCAGCATTGACACTGTGCAGAGTTCCCGCTGCTTTTACCGGATCGCCGTTGGCAATCCGGACGGCATAAACATTTTTACCGCCCCCCTGGAAAGCCATCTGGGCAGTACGTACCAGGGTCAGTTTATTTTCCGTAGCCCAGTCGTCGGGCTCGCCGAAAAAATCAAGGGCTTCAGCATAATTGCCGATAGCATACACGGTGTTTTTCTTGCCCTTTGCCGCTGTACCAACAATTCCGATGTTTCCCGTGGCGATGCCTCCGACACCGATAAGCCCTTCAGCTCTGACTTCAATGTAGGTTCCCGGCAGGATCATTTCGCTTATGGATTCACTCATGATTATCCCTCTTGGTGATAGAAAACTGTTCCGGCCCCATCGCCGACCAAACATCTATGATTTGGATTGGACCACCGCCTGTACTGATAACTGGTTGTTCATGATCAAAGGTAAAACTGTACCGTACTGTTCGGAACATGGTCTGCCCTTTGGGGACAGCCGGTTTTTCAATTGCCCCCCAGGCAACGGGAGAGAGCCTGGTTAACCCTTTCATAATATTGTGCGTTTTACTGGCAAGGGCTGTTAAAATTTCATTGCTCAGCTGTTCGGTATCTGTTGCTCCGCCTGCATAAATCTCAACCTGCAACAGACCTGAGCACCGCGAAGTTTCCGCCTCCCACTGCCCAATGCGGTAGAGGATGACCAGTGTACCGGTCCCAGGCAGTGCAGCTCCAAATTCCAGGAGACCGGTGAGCGTGCTCAGCCGGCATTGACCGTCCTGCGGAGGACTCTGGACAACGCTCACCCCTGTGCCGTCAAGGGTTACCGTGATATCGCTCTGCTCAAGAAATTCAGGCCTTGCGCCGTCCCGGTCAACCAGAGGTTGATGAGGGATCTGCAGGGTCGTCCGGTCATCGCTGAGCAGCTTGACCGCCTCATTATCCGGAAAAACAACCACCGGGTCTGCCAAATCCACAGTCAAGGCAAGCTGCATGGAACCTTGCACCAGATTGCCGGGGTTTCCGCCAACCCCTACCCTGCTGCACTGCAATTCCAGCAGAGACAGGGTGACAGCCGGAAGTTCATCCACCGTATTCGGCCGTACCACCCCTACTGTGGTCAGGGGTGTCACCACCTGGCTTTGCAGAAAAAGCACCAGGCTGTCGACAAAATACTGCAGGGCAATCACGGCAGTGCTCCCTGCAGCCTGGTAAAGGCGTCGCCTGTCTCTGTCAAACCTGCATCAAGCTGCTCTTTAATGGCATCAAGCTCCTCAAGTACCGGCTGCATGGCCTCTTTAACGTTGAGCTGCGCGGCGAGCTTGAGGATCCGCTGGTACTGTTCCAGCAGGCCGGCAAACATGACTGAAGGCCTGAGCAGGCTGTCCGAACCAAGCATTTCTTCCGCTTCTCCTTTAAATTCATCGATTGCTGCCCGAACGGCGGCAAAGGGGTCAAACCCTGCAACACCACTCCGCAGACTGTCAAACGCATCAAGAGGCTCAGCCAGCAGCACACTTGGCCTGAACGCCATAAGTTCATGGCGTATCTGCGTATGGACCGCCTTTAATTCATCGCTTATGAGCTGAATATTAATCGTGTCAAGCAAAGTCTGTATCTGACTGACCGCGTCTTTAACCGGGCTGACAAGAGCACTGACAAGCTCGCCTATTTTAGTCTTCAGTGCCTCAACCACTGCCGTAAAAGGTTCTAGCGCCGTACCGGGCCGGAGTGCAGCCAGTATTTCCCCGACAATAACCATTAATGGTTTACCTATGGGATCAACACCAAAGCGTCGAACCAGGACGATCAGTTTCCATTGCACCTCGGTAAGGGGTTGCCAGGTAGTGCGCAGGGCCTCTCCGGCAGAGGTTATCTGGCTGAACCCGGAAGTCTCAAGTCGTTGCAGGGCTTTGATGGTGTTGTCGATTTTCGTCCGGTAGGCGGGGAGATTGGCGATAATGCCCGCCAGCAGGTCGTCAGGAGAACTGGCTGCCAGGGAAAGCTCCAGCCCCAGGCGCAGGGGGTGTTCGGCGGGAAGGGCGGCAACCGCCTGCCTGATGCCACGGTAAGTGGGCATGATTTCGGCCACGACCAGGTCCGGTTGCAGGCTGTCCACCACCGCCAGGGTCGATTGCAGTTTACCAAGACTATTCCCAATAAGGGCATGGACGGTTTCGACCCCATCTTCCGCCCCTGAAATCCAGCGCAGAACAGTACTGTACGAGGAGGATCGCAGTGCAACCGAACCGCTCAGCAGTCCAGCAATAAAGCCCCCCATGACGGTCGAACTCCCCGCATCGTTGCCTATAGAACGAAGCATGGAGGTATACATGGCATCAATTTCAGCAATAAGCTTTGTGAAATCAAATTCGTCCAGCCACTGGGCGACCTGCTGCTCCAGGGTATCAATATGATTGGCCCAGCTGTCTATGCCGGTAAGTTCGATGATGCGCCGGCGAAAAGCATCCACTTCTTCTCCAACCGGGGCCAGCAGCGGTTCTGGATCACACCCGTCGTAGTAGGAGATGATATCGTCGAACACACCGTCAATGTTCGCCACGACCAGTTCTCTGATATCGATCTGCAGGAGACGTTCTTTCATATCATCTATAACATCAGTGACCGGTTTGAGTATTTCTTCCGGATTTATCGCCTGGATTGTCGCCAGCATGGGATCGAAGTATTCTTTTTCCAGCTCCTCCAGCTTTTCCTCGGGATCATGCTGCAGGAGAAAGGCGACGATTTCCTGGGCCATGCGATCTATTTCCCCCAGAATATCTTCATCCACCCTGTCGAGGATCTCTTCGAGTTTTACAATAAGTATCTGTCTTACATCCCTGTCAAAATCGATACTTTTTACCGGCTGCACCGCATTCTGCAGATCAGCCTCCATATCTTCAGGCAGCAGTTCAACGGGAACCGCATCAATGATGGAACTCACCGTATCCATGGCATCGACAGCTGTATCGAAATAAGGATCAAGGTCTATTTTTTTAAGCGCATCAACCACCGCCGCAATCCCAGTCTGCATCCCTTTTATGAGTGATTCCATATCAAGGGCAACCAGAACTGCTTCCACTTGTGCAAAGGCATCGGCAACTTCTCCCGCACCGCTCTCTATGCCTTCCTTGACACTCCTGACCGCAGTCACCGCCAGACCCATAGCCTCTTCAATGGTGGTGCTGATTCCGGCGATGAATGACTCCAGCTGGTCGATAGCCTGAACAACGGGACGCAGGGTTGCCGTGATGGTTTCGGCTATTCCGGCCAGATTAAGGCCGTCAATAAGCTGGCGAACCTGCTCGAAAGCAGAACGTATGGCACCGGTGGCTACGGCCAGGGCGTTGTTGAGATCGCTGACAACCGTGGTTACCTGGCCAACAGCATTTGTTACGGGTGCGATCATGCTTTCAACGGGCAAGGCGTTGACCTGTGCTTCAAGATCCTCAGCCAGACCCTGCATTTCCAAGATAACACCATCGAGGGAGACGGCAGGAGTGCCGAAATCGGCGGGAAGTTTTTCCGTCAGCCAGTCCCGCAGCGCAGTCGACAAGGCTCTGGCCGGGTCAAGGCTTGTATTGAGCAGGGTACTGGAAACGGAATCAATGGTCTGTTCAAGGGCATCAAGCCCCGCCGTACTTAACGCCGCATCACCAAATCCGAGCCCTTTTTGCAGACTCCCGGCAAATACATTGATATCATTTAAAAACTCTTGAACCTGCCTGGTCAACCGGTCAATGGTCGCGCGGTCATCTGCGCTAGCCGCACTGATTTGGGCGGCTAGGGTTGAGTTAGATTTCCAGCCGATGAGGCGAAGCCGTTGGCTCTCTATTTCATGGGGTACGATGAGATCATTAATACTTGCGGAGACTTCGGCTGTTTTTTCAAAACTTGCATGCAGACTCATCAGCGAACCAAGCACTTTCAGGGCGACAGTGACACCGTCCAGCCTGCTGAGAATGTTGCCGGCTTCAGTGGCAAGGTTGATCGGCAGCAGTGATGACCCAAGGGCAAGAAGGTCGGACAACCCGGAATCTCCGTTGAGATCAAGAACAGCTCTAATGGATTCATCAACACCGTCCAGGCCAAGGCGGTTGGCGGTATTGCTGTTTTCCGCGGCTTGCTGCAGCCGGGTGATCATGCCAGCCACATCAGCAGTCTCCAGCTGTCCGGTTAACTGCAGAACCGCGTTGACCGGCTGCAGAATATTGTCAATGCCGGGCAAAGCAGCAAGCCCGCCGAGTCCGGATTGCGCGACCGAAGAAACAGCCCCCGTGAGTGAGCTCAGATCGAGAGAAGCGAGCTGCCCGGTTATCCCCTCTGCCTGGCTTACATCAATACTCGGCGCAGAAACATCAAATCCGCCACTCATAACCGATTGCAGGGCCGTCGGGGTGAATCCGTCGCCCAGAGCTTCTGTGAGCGTATTGAGTAGTGTGTTGCTCATCCGGTAAATTTCCTGTTAAAATCTTCAAGAAGGCTACCTATGCCGGATACAGCCGAATCTGTACCGTCAAGTGCTGGCAGGAGAGGCTCTACAGGGTTTCCTATCTCGGGGATCTGCATGAGAAGATCAGGCAGTTCCAGACCGTCCAGCCCCAGGCCGGCAAGCAAGTCCAGCTCAGGGTCAAGCTCAAGGCCCAGGTCATCAAACGCGGTTACAGGTTCAGGAGGTTCAACATACTGACGGAGGACAATACGATAGATGAGTGGTCGATCCCACTGGTTTTGTTCTTCAACTTCCAACTGTTCGATAATAACTTCTTCAAGCTCTGTCGCAGTGAGTATGTCTGCGACAAAGGGGACGGGTTCGGCGGTATTGAATTTTTCCCGTATTGCCTCAAAAAAATCGTCGCGATTTTTATCCCCCTGTAAAGACCCAACAATCTCGACAACCAGACTTTCGGCTCCCAGATCCTGATGTAAATCTCCCACAAGACCAGGAACACCGTGGCAGGCAAGTCTTCTGCGCTCCAGACTCCGAATGGATTCAATACATGGCAGCTCAAAGCTGTCCAGCATGGGTTTTATTATCATCGTTATCTTAATGAGTTATTGGATTATACTTTACTCCTTATCAGCTGTGTTTTAATTAACTATCTAATAATTTCATATAAGAACGCCAAACGAAAAGTCAAGAAAATTAACGATGGTTATTTGACCCCAAAATCAGGTTATTACCCGATAGATTATGGAGTTAGAAAACAGAGAAAAATGTACAAATACCCTTAGCCTGGGATAATCAGTAAAAACATGTCCCCGGAGATCACTTGCAACTCACATCAACCTTTCCTCAATACGCACGATAGTCCTCGGCGCCGAGCCCTCAAAATGATTATTCACGAATAGAAAGGTCTCGACCCGCCTGGATTGCAGATCTGACAACATCCCGACGAGTGACACAATAGCGTGGTCTTTGGGGGCAACAATCTGGCTCCAATCGTTCCCGGTTTGTTCCTCCATCCCCTTTCGGTCAGGACCGTGTAATCGAATCACGACTCTCTCTCTTACCTGTGCACGGTAGGTCTTATACAGATCAAAAACAGATGGCATGTAATAGCCCTGCAGAAAGACATGATACAGCCCCTGGGAGTTGAGAAAGCCAAAGTACTTTTCGTTCAGAAAATTCGGATTTCTTGTTTCCACAAAATAGTCCCGCCCGGCAGGTAATTGTTCGGCAAACTCACCAAACTGGTCAAGGAACTGCGTGAGTCCGCCTGGCACCTTCTGCCGATTGAGGTATTCAAATTGAAAGATGAGAGGGCCGATTTTTTGGGAAATGGGCGCTAAGCTCTCCAGGAAGCGCTGCATCAGATCAACCGAAAGGTAGTGCGGGTTGGGGAGCAGAGGATCGTTTTTCTCCTTCCGGTAATGGTGGGTCAGGGTGATGCTGTTCGGAACTTTAATGGCAAAGATGAAATTGTCCGGAACGGATTGGGCATACTCTTGTACAACCGACGGTTTAGGCATCACCGCCGTATCGCCGCGAAACAACGACCAGAACCACTGGTCAACCTCGACCGTGTGGTAGTGCCGGCTGTATTCCCGGAGATAATTGAAGGGTTTATGTGCCGGGTAGATCATGCCCTGCCAGGAATCATACTTCCAGGAACATGTACCAATGTGCAGGTTATGTTTGTCCATGGAATAAAAGTAAGACTCGAATGGGCTTCAGATAAATACTTGCAAAGCAAATTCTTTAGGGTGCACCGTTTTTGGGCAAAGATTGTAAGACTGCCGCACTTGATGGCAGTTGTTTCCTTGCGGCAGTTCAGCTCACCTCTGGTGGATGCGGCCGAACTGAGATTTTCCTGCATCATCCGCCAATACTATTGAAGAAACAACGTTGAAATTCTGATCCTGTTCGGTCGGCAGGGTTATTCTCCCTCCCAGTAGTTGAGCGATTCGTCCTCTCGCCCGACATACATGAATCTTTGCGGTTTGCCGGCAGAACCTGCGGGGAACTCGGCAAGGACGCCAAACTTACCGGAATCGGGATACTCGGCTATCTCGGGAGACAGTCTGGTGCTAACCGCTAAATATCGCAATTCTTCCGCACCGGTATTGATAATTTGATGGGCGGTTTCTTTTCCTCCTGCCGGACAGGCAATTACATCACCTGGGCGGATGGGATAGGTATTCAGACCGATGCGAATTTGACCGGTGCCTTGCAAAACATAGAACATCTCTTCGTTAACGCGATGATTGTGAAAGGGAAATGCCCGTTTTCCAGGCGGCACGGCAGTGATGTTGTATCCGAGCTGCTGAGCGCCGAGACGAGGGCCGATATACCCCATCTTTGCGTCGAAGCGTTCTGCTGGCGACCCGGAGGGAGCAAATGCCGGTGGCCGCGGTTTCAGTTCGACATCATCAATGTTGATAATTGGCTTTGTCATGAAATGCCTCCAACTTTCTCGATACATTCCAGAGTAACAGCATGGGCCAAGCGAACCTGCCCCCTCTCCTGTTAATCTATGGGGTAAAGTTCAAAATCGACAAAATCTTCCCATTTTCTGAACCATTCGAAAAACAACTCCGAGTCATTTGCCTCCATTAACTGGAAACAAATGCTTTGATCTTTATTAACCCATGAATTCAGAAAATGTAAACCATCAGGCAATAACCTGCCTTGCACATGATACCTTTCATATATTTTCTCATAGCAGCCTTTTTTGTAATTTTCAACGACCATGTATTTTTTCATAGTGTAATTAAATACAGCTCATCAAAACAATAAGCCTCTATATTTATTTAAAATATCCCAAATGCTCCGGGTAATTGCCTTCCTGAAGAAGGACATCTACAGCTTTATCAGATCTACCCGTTGTGGGTAAAAAATGTATGTGATCACCACTACAGTTCAGCTTAGAAGATCACGAGGGATATGAGATGCCCTTTGCACGGGTGTT
>AMWB02002943.1_pt1 | contig 12866 bp, 12 predicted proteins | sample 200311 | NCBI WGS metagenome assembly AMWB02 (sample SAMN02737377, study PRJNA173069) | bioreactor metagenome | biome: anode biofilm in microbial fuel cells | place: USA: California | collected 2010-12-16 | reverse complement strand
ACAGGAGGATTTTTTCGTTAAGGAACTTATCCTCCTCAAGGGGGTACTGAAAAGAGTACCCGTCAAGCGAGTACTGAAAAGAATCCCGCGAATCTTTGACGCTGGATTAGTGTGGGAGCACCGCACAAAATTTCTTTCTTGGTTGTTCACGAAACAGAGGAGCCGGCGACCCAGCCGGTGGAAAAGGCGGCCTGCAGGTTAAAGCCGCCGGTGTCGGCCTGCAGATCGAGGAGTTCGCCGACTATGTACAGTCCTTTGACGAGTCTGGATTCCATGGTTGTGGGGTCGATCTCTTTCAGGCTCACTCCTCCGGCGGTAATGATTGCTTCATCGTAGTCGCGGTATCCACTGATCTCAACACGAAAATCTTTCAACCACTGGACCAGGCGTTTGCGCATTTTTGCCGGAAAATTTCTGGTGTCGACGGTAAGTGGCAGGTCACAGGATTCGAGGCAGATCGGCACCAACTGTTGCGGCAAAAGGCCGCGGAGGATGCTGTCAATCGGTTCGCCGGCACGGCTGATGAGATCGCGGATCAACCGGTTGTCGAGTTTTTTTTCATCCAGGGCTGGCTTGAGGTCAAGGGACAGGGTGACTTTCCCGCCGTGATTGAGCGCGTCGACGATTACGCTGCTGAGGGTTAAAATAACGGGCCCGGTAAGTCCGAATCCGGTGAAAGCGAGCTCGCCGAATTCCTGTCCCTTACGTTTCCCGTCCAGATAGACACGAACCTGTACGTTGCGCAGCTCAAGTCCGGCCATGCGGTGAACTCTGGGATCACGGCTGACCAGCGGAACGAGTGCCGGCCGCAGAGGAACTATGGTATGGCCAAGGCTTTTGGCCAGACTGTATCCGTCTCCGGTCGAACCGGTACGGGGATAGGATTTGCCGCCGGTGGCTAAAATGACGTTTGCGCAGGCCATTGTCACACCATTGCAGACGACCCCGGTTACCCTGCCGTCTTTGACCTGGATTGCCGACACCGCTGCCGATTTTTTCACCGTGACCTGCTCAGTCTGCAGCCAGTTGTTTAACACTCGCACCACATCCAGGGCGCGACCGCTTTCGGGAAAGACCCGGCCGCCGCGTTCGGTGACCATGGGCAGGTTTTTCTCTGCGAAAAAAGAGATGAGTTCCGATGAAAAGAACTGCTGAAAACATTGGCGGAGGAACCGTCCATTCTTGCCGAAACGGACGAGGAAATCTTCAAGAGCCGCATCGTTGGTCAGGTTGCACCGACCCTTGCCGCTGATGCCGATTTTTCGTCCGGTCTGGCCCATCTTTTCCAGAAGGACGACCTCTGCGCCTTGCCCGGCTGCCCTGCCGGCGGCCATCAATCCGGCCGCGCCGCCGCCGATAACTATAGTTTTTCCTATTTTCATCAGGTAGATACTCTGTTCTAGGATATGTGGCCGGCAGTCCCGTCAATGGTTACGGTCTGGCCGTTGGGAAAGAGTGTTGGCGCGCACAGCACATTGCAGACAGCCGGAATATGCGGTCTTCTGCCGCCGCGGGAAAGGTTGGTCCTGTCCACATTGATTCCCACCCGGATTAACGCCACTCTCTTCTCTTTGTTCGTCGTTTTCTGACCGGAAATGGGAATTGTTCTGGTCTTATTCATCTCTGCCTGGTGACCTTGGGCATTGTTTTATAAACATTGGTTGTGTGAGCCATCTTTTGCAATAGGGTATAAGCACTCCGACCCGGCTTGACACTACAGAAATGTCGATAAAAGAAAAAGAGCAAAAAAACTCCCCTGCTCCTGTGAAATTTTCCGATGCGTGTGCATTGTTAGTAAACCGATAATGCATCGACAATCGCGAGTGTATGAAGTTCTTATAAGATTCAAGGATGTATTGCCTGGCCGTAAAAATTATTATAGCAGCTAACATTTACTTAATGATCTTGGCCGGCAGGTATTTCTGGCACCGGGCTCCAAGGTACATCCCCGCTATCGCGCCGATGCCAGATAGAATACCTGGAAGCCAATCTGGAGTGATCGAATTTTTTTCGCCAGCTCCCTTATCATTTTCAAAGCGACATAGACCCGCACCGTTGCCGCAAATACCTGAAAATAATTTGGATTCTGCAAATATCTGACCCTTACGACAGCGCCGATAAAAACCCCAGGCAGGGTACCCGCGCCCACGGTCCAGGCCAGGGGCCACACCATACGCCCTTCTCTCCAGTAACGATAGACACCGCTGGGAATGGCGACGATGTTAAAAAGTTGATTGGTGGCGCTTACCGAAGGGGAAGTGTACCCCAGAAAAGACACCTGAAAAGGCAGAAGTAGAAAGGCGCCGGAAATGTCACCCATAGAGGCAAAGAATGAAATCAGGAAAGCGACCAGTGGTGGAATCCAGGGGGAGACTTCGATTCCTGCAGGTTGAAAGAACATATGATCACCTGCCAATTAAAATTATACCGCAGCGCACAGACACGAACATATTTACATTCGTGTCTGTGCGCTGGGGTATTTACATGTGTGTGAAGATGTTTTGGTGTGCTTTACCGGGGGGATATGCTAAAACAGTTGAACAAGCAATTCCTGACTGCACAAATTCCGCAAGTGATGTTATCGCAATGAAAAAAACGTCAAAAACCAAGAAAATACAGCAAGGTACACGGATATCTTTGGCAAAAAGCAAAAACCACGGGCGCATCATTGCAACTCCGGACTCGGACCAGTGCCTGGACACCGCAGCGCTCAATCGCCTGGAACAATCCTTTCGTGATTGGGTGCAAGGCTCCGTCCGTGCCGACGTGCGCTTTTCCCGCCAGCGCATTTTGATCATTTTTCTTTTGATCCGATACACAGGTGCCAAACTGAACGAGGTCCTGGCACTCAATCCGTTTGTCGATATTGATCCGGAGCGGCATGTCGTGTTCTTTCGTGGCAGTACTGCAGGGGCTGGCCTGAACCGGAGAGAGGTACAGATTTCACAGGCCCTTTCCTCTGAGTTACGCGATATTTTAGCAGAACCTTCTTTTCATGGGTCACCGGGGAAGGTCCTTGACGTCGATCCCGGATTTGTGCGTCGTAAATTTTACGAACGGGCCCAGGCCTGTGAGTTTGCCAAGCGCCTAGGGGGGCCGGAAATAATCCGGAAAGCGCGGGCCGTTGAGCTGATGCAGAGCAATATGCCGCTGCCGGCGGTTCAGATGATGCTGGGACATTCGACGCCTAATTTGACAACGTCCTATGTCTCCTTTTCCGAAGACGAAATGCAACAGGTCGCCAAGCTTTTCCTAGAAAAGGAGTCAATGCGCAAGACCAGTGCCCGGAATTCTTTTTTGGGGAAGATTCGAAATATTAAGCGAGGCGACATCCAGTCACGGATAGACCTGATCACAATCGATGGCTTTTCCGTTACGGCGGTGATAACCAACGATAGCGTCGAAAGGCTGGGTTTACAACCCGGCATGGTGGTTACCGCCGAAGTTAAGGCACCGTGGGTTATGTTGCAAAACTGTGACACAGAGCCTGAGTGCAGCGCCGAAAATCGGTTTAAAGGGGTTGTCTCGAGAGTGACCAGAGGCGAGATCAACACCGAGTGTGTGGTGCGAATTGCTGATGGAATTGAGTTATGTGCCATGGTTTCCACTGCCGCCACCCGGCACCTCGGACTGAATGAAGGGGAAAATATCTGGGCGCTGTTTAATTGTTTTTCCGTGGTGTTGCATGTGGATTGATACTCTGAATTCACAATATCTATTTTCTTCGCATCATAGCCTCTCGCCAACACAGTGAATACCGTAGTTCCTATGAGGTCGTGTTTTGCCTCATTCTAAAGTCTTTTAGAGGGTACGTGGAACTGGAGGAAATACTATGGATCTGCAACTAAAGAACAAACTTGCGCTGGTCACCGGCAGTACTGCGGGAATAGGTTTTGCCATCGCAAAAGCGTTATCGGCTGAAGGGGCGAGAACTATAATCAACGGCCGCCGGGAGGAATCGGTGGCGAGGGCAGTGGCCGAGATTGGCGTATCGGCATCGGGAGAACTTATCGGGTTTGCCGGAGATTTATCCACAGCGGAGGCGGCCGCAGAATTGGTGCAGAAGCATCCGGATGTTGAGATATTGATCAATAATCTGGGGATTTATGAGGCTGCAGCATTTGAAGAAATAACCGACAACGACTGGCGAAGATTTTTTGAGGTGAATGTGCTGAGCGCGGTACGCTTATCTCGGTTTTACCTGCCGGGTATGAAAAAGCGCAATTGGGGAAGAATTGTCTTTATCTCAAGCGAAAGCGGTATACAAATTCCTGCCGAGATGATTCATTACGGCATGACGAAGACTGCCCTGCTCGCAGTTTCACGGGGATTGGCTGAGTACGTTTCCGGAACGCAGATAACGGTCAACGCTGTTCTCCCGGGGCCGACTACATCTCGAGGGGTGAATGATTTTGTCGAAGACCTCGCCAGAAAAGAAGGCAAGACTTTTGCAGAATTTGAAAAAGAATTTTTTGTCAAAGTTCGTCCGACTTCTCTCCTCAAGCGTTTTACCACACCTGATGAGATTGCATCTCTTGTTGCCTATGTGGCGAGTCCTCTTTCTTCAGCGACAACCGGCACGGCTTTGCGGGTTGATGGCGGGGTTGTAAAAAGTGCTTTTTAGCATAAGAGAAAGTTGTTCCGACCTGGATTCCGCCTGTTTTACAGTTGAAAAATGACCGATGATGTTTAAAAGTAGGAAGGTTCCGGCGTGTTGCCGGATATTCTAACTTGCCGGAGGATCAACAGATTGTTTACCTGTGGGAGGGGAATCATCTCTTTTCCCCAGGCGTCGGTTAAGGTGAATATGGTAAATGGTGGACTCGTACAAAAGGCACAATTTTGCTGGCTTAATAAAATTTTTTTATCTGGGCCGAGCGGAGGTGTCTTTTGGATAGTTTGTACGACGCCGTCTTCAATGATAAAGAGATTTAAAGCCATATGGCTTGAGGGAGCAAGATGACTGCAACAAAAAAAGGAGACAATGTCAAAGTGCATTATACCGGAAAACTGGCGGACGGGACTGTTTTTGACAGCTCCGAAGGAGGTGAGCCGCTGGCATTTTCCATTGGCAGCGGCCAGGTCATCCAGGGATTCGAGGAAGGGGTCGTCGGAATGAAGGTCGGTGAGTCGAAAACCGTTCATATTCCTGTGGAGAAAGCCTATGGGGAACGAAAAGATGAGCTGGTTATTCAGGCACCCATCGAGCAGGTTCCGCCTGACCTTAATCCGGAGTTGGGGATGCGATTGGAAATGGGTGGTGTCAATGGCGAAATCCTGCGGGTAGTGGTGGTAGAAATTACCGAGACCCATATCACGCTGGATGCCAATCCTCCTCTTGCCGGCGAAGACCTTACCTTTGAAATCGAGCTGGTCGAGTGTGTCGCTTCCTGATCGACTGACAGAAGCAGCCCACAAGTGGCATTGAAAAAGATCAGTCGCTTGACTGAACCGGAGAACCTTGCCGGGCTTTTTTCAGGCTCTTGGGGCAGAGTAGCATGGGCGGTCAGATATCCTTTGACTGCCCGGGCTCCACAATGATAAACAGCCAGCCAGCCGCAAAGACCCGAGACGCGAACAGCTCAGCCCCTTGCGTTCCGATAGGCAGAGTTGGAGAGGTGATCAAATTTCATTTTACAGGTGTAGAAGAGTTTGCTACAGTTCGCGAGCTGATAATAGAGTATGATAAAATACCATATCTCACCGACCCACATCCGTAGTATTCTCCTATTACATTGCAAAGCCGTATCATCGCGGTCTGAGGTTTCCAAAGGAAGATTATGAAACGTATCGCTCTCTTTTTATTTTTCGGTATTTTGTGTGCCCAGATGGCATTGGCTGCTGGAGCTAAAGTGAACAGTATTGCCCAGGATCCATATATATCGGCTCTGGTTGTCGACGCCGATTCGGGCAAAGTCCTGTTTGAAGACCAGGCCGGGAAGGTCGTCTATCCTGCCTCCGTTTTGAAGATTATGGATCTGCTGGTCATTCTCGAACAGGTGGAACAGGGCAGAATAAAGCTGGATGAGATGGTTCAGGTAACTCCGGAGGCATCAAAGATAGGGGGATCACAGATCTATCTTGATCCGAAAGAGCAATTTTCCATTCAGGACCTTCTCTATGCCCTGGCTGTGCAGTCGGCTAATGACGCCGCCGTTGCCCTGGCGATCCACGTCGCCGGATCGACAGAGGGGTTTGTGGCCCTGATGAATAAAAAAGCTGCAGAGCTGGGTATGAAGGATACGCATTTCTATTCGGTGCATGGCCTGCCCCCCGGCAAGGGACAAAAAACAGACCAGACCACAGCTCGCGATCTTGGGATCCTGGGCCGTGAGCTGGCCAAAAGAACCGATATATTCGAGTATACCGGAACGAAAGAGCGGCCAATTCGGGATGGTAAGTTCATTTTGCGCAATCACAATCATCTGCTGGGTAAGATAAATGGCTGCGATGGATTTAAAACCGGATATTTTCAGGCTGCCGGATTTTCCATAGTGGCTACTGCCAAAAGGGGAGGCGTGCGCATCATAGCCATTGTTATGGGAAGCAAGGATCGCAAAGTCCGTGATGCCAAGGCCGCTGAGTTACTGGCCAAGGGCTTTGCGCTGGTACCGCCGAAGCCTGAGCTTGCAGTAGCTGTCAGTAAACCCGAAGCAGCTGTCAGCAAACCTGAATCGACTCCGGAAAAAACAGTCAGTGCACCCGCGGCAGCACCTGCCGCAACGCCCGTTGCGGCGAAGACTCCCCCGGCAGAGGCGGCAGCGTCGTCCGGCGGTGGCTGGGGCATGTTCTTTTTAGGAGTGCTTGTCGGTATTGTGCTTTGCGGGGTACTGGCCTTTTACTTGAGCAGACCCCCCAAAAGAAAATCAAAATTCGTCAATTATTCATGAACAACTTCTCCTCCCGGCCACAACATTCGTTCGCGGCCGGGAGGAGAGATATCACCTGCCTAGAATTTCAGCTCGACTCGTCTGTTCTTCTGTCGTCCTTCAGGAGTGGTATTGGGCGCAACCGGTTTCGTTTCACCAAACCCCCTGGCCACAAATCTTTTCGGGTCAATCCCTTTTTGGACCAGGTAATTTGTTACTGCCTGAGCACGCCTTTCAGACAGGGTCTGATTATAGGTGGCTGGGCCGGTACTGTCGGCATAACCGTCAATTTCGGCTTTTAGCTGCGGATTCTGCTTGAGATAGTCAGCCCACTGATCTAATTCGGGTACAACCTCTGCTCGAAGAACCCACTTGTCAAATTCAAACAGGATGTCCGATGCATCTAAGACGAGGTGTAAGTCGCCCGGCTGTCTTTCGGCTGGTTGTTCATTCTGTGCTTGGTAGACAGCTGTCGTTTGCTGCGCGCGCGGTTTGAAGTCAGGCCGATCGCCGGGGCGGAGGATATAATGTGCTGTTACTTTCTCGTACTGGTTGGCTGAATAGGTTTTCATCCTGTCGTCATATCTGACTTCAGTGGGGGAGCTTGCACATCCGGCGATAAGAAAAGAGCACAGAACCACAGCTGGTCCAAGCCGATATAAGGGAAGTGTGGGGCACATTTTGTTCATAGTAATCCTCATTGAATTTTTCTTCAGCATCAACGGAAAAGGCGTTGATGATCGTATAGTTATTTCTTGCTGGAAAATAAACCTTCGCTCAGGGTACGTATACCCCATACGCGGGTATTGAAAAGAATACCGGATTGTTTCCCGTTTACCGGGGGCTTGCATGTTGCGTTGCCGTCGTGTCTTTTGGAGTGCAGCTCCCGATAATTTTATTTATTATTTAGTTGGAATATCAGTGACCTTAGCCTCCTTTTCCCCTCCGCCATTGGCTGAGCCTGCACCTGCTTTATTTTTTTAAAAAAGGTTCCTGTAAGTATCCTATCTTTATTTTGCTGCTTTTTCCAGATTTTTTCAAGCGACCGGGAATTGACTTTGCATTGCAGGAGAAATGGCAATTTTCGGGGGGTGGTTACTGTGTTGCCTCGGCAAGACGGATGAAATTTTCAGCCTCGTCTTTTGCCTGTTGATCGCTGGTTAAGCGCACGTCCATCAATCTGGTGGCGGCAAGCAGCATGCCGAGCCGGGTGAGGGCATGCTCGGTTGCAGCAAGGGGAGCGCGGGCAAAAGATGCATCGAGCATATCTCCCCTGCTGGAGGTTTCGAAGCCGAAGGTGGTGAGGACCTGATCGATGAACTGGAGGCGGAACAGTTTCTGCGTTTCTGCGGCGCCGCCGCCTTTGAAGCGGAAATTGAGGTAGTTGGTACCGGCCTGTTCGCCGCAGATTGCGTCAACGATGGAGAAATGGTAGCCAAAACGAATATTGAGATGCAGGTATTCCTGCGAAACAATAGCGTAGCTGGCCAGCAGTTGTGCGTCGAGAGAGAAAATCCCGCCACTGACCTGGTCAAAGTTATCCCAGTCGACATGGTGCTGGCTGGTATCCCAATGAATCCGAGGATCCGACATTCCCTGCCAGAAGGTGCGCATGGGCAGGCTGGAAAGCTGGTCCAGGGTGATCGTAGTGCCAGGTCGGGCCGGTGCATTTTTATCGAGGTCGAGAACGTACATGACCAGTGGCAGATCGGTGACCAGTTTTCGCGCCTTGCCCAGACCTCTTCCTTTCCGGTCGACCAGACGAAACATTTCCCGGACACTTTTCTCATGACAGAAGCGAACGATGTCATGCAGAGACTGGCACTGGGCCGGCGTGAAGTCATTTCCGTCGGGGTCGGTCAAACTGAGATGTGTGGTTCGGGCGGCGAGTTGCGCGTATTTTTCTACCGGAAAATCCTTGTTGGGATTGAGCTTTCCTTTTTGCAGTACGGCATTGACGCAACCGCTGAATATCCGCCCTGATGCGGCATCGACGGTCACCACCTGTCCTTCTGTCAAATGTATTTCACTGCCGACCAGAACCGGAACACCACGTTCTCTGGCCACCGAAGCGAAATGGCTGGCGCGGCTCCCGCTGGCAGCGATGACCCCGACCATTCGATCAAGAAACTGGGACAGGGCCGGGCGAAGTGTTGTGGTAAAGACCACCGAACCCACCGGAATTTGCGCAAATGTACGGCCGGTCGGCGCGTGAAACACATGGCCACAGGCAATTCCGGCTGAGGCGCAATGCAGGTTGCTGTACAAAAGGCGCGTGAGATCCACGGCCTGCACAATTGCCGGAGGAGGATCCTTTTTCTGATGGAGGCGCCGGCTCTGAAGGATGGTTAAACCGTTTTCATCGAGGGCCCATTCAACGTCCTGCGGACAACCAAAATGGGCCTCCAGTTGCAGACCCCAACTGCTTAATTGCTGTAATTCCGATTCGTTGACCAGCGAATTGTCCGGCAATTCAAAGTTGTGCCTTGCCGTAACAGTCTGTTCCCGCGGCAAATGATATTTTTGCGGCGTCCGTGAGCCATCGACGAGACCCTCCGCCAGGCCTGCCACGGCGTAGACACCGATGGATTCAACCGCAGCAGGAGTCGCTGGGTCAAGGGTATATATCACTCCGGAGGTTCGTGGCTGGATCATGGGCAAGACCAAGGCAGCCATCGCCGTATCCGCATCACTTAATCCGTGGCGAATACGGTAACTGACGGCGCGCGGACAATATTTCCCGGCAAGGACCCTTTTATATGCGGCAATAATGTCATATGGCGGAACGTCGAGTTCACTGGCATACTGTCCGGCAAAGGATACCTTGCCGTCTTCCGCCAGGGCACTGGAACGTACGGCGAGTAACTGGACTGGCTGCAGGGAATCGGTGAACTGTTCGATCAGACAGGCGATATCCGACGGAACCTCGGCATTCAGAATAAGCTCCTGCATCTCACCGGTGATACGGATGATCGTTTTGTGATCATCGGCCTGGACGCATTGGAGCCGAACGGCAAGTTCCTTTTCTAAGTTGTTGTCGTAAATGAAGCGATGAAAAGCGTGAGCGGTGATGACAAAGCCGGGGGGAACAGGAACGCCTACCCGGCCGGCGGTAGAAAGATTGGCAGCCTTGCCCCCGGCAAGATCCGGATGGTCGGCTGCTTCCTCCAGCCGAAGGATATATGGCGGACCCAATGCCGGTTCGGCCTGAGCCAGCAGCGCTTTGATTGCTGCATCCAGTTCAGCGTGCTTGCCAAGTAATTTCCAGTACGCAGGAGGGTTCATGGCATGAAGCTGCCCCGCCATGGCACCGACCGAGTCGCTAATCCGGTGGCAAAGATGGCTTATCCGGTAATGATCGGCGGGGTTGTGGCCAAAGACATGCGATTCCAGATCAGCCAGCAGATCAAGAGCCTGGCTGTCCAATCGTAAAACCTCGCGAAAGGCCGTGTATTTATCTTGCACCAGACGGCCGGGTGAGAATATCTCCATGAACCGATATCGCCAGAAGCACCAGAAGCCTGCCGATTTTTTTTTCTCTGCTGAAGAAGTACGCATCAGTGCCTCATGCGGCCAGGCCTCAGGCTACCTGCCCGGCAAGTCTTGCCTTCGTCCCGGAATACCAGGTGAATTTTCTCATAATGGTGGAATAGATCATCCTGGTTGCAATATAGAGCAACAGAAAAGAGGGGAAATATTCGATGGTGTTGCCGAGAAATGGAAGACTGACAGGGAGCTCCAGGGGGGCGTCGGCAAAGCGCAGGTTCAGCCAGGCAAGGGCGAAAGGCATCGGCCAGATAGAGACACAAAAAATTGCTGCGCCGAGGGAGAAAGAGTGGCCGAAGGCATCGAGAGCCTGGCTGTTGACCGCCTTGTAACTCTCTTTATCACCCATCATGAGGGCTTTTTCCGAGAGATTGTGATGGTGGTCCATTTCGCCCTGAATCTTTTTTATATATTTGGTGTTGAAATAGGTAACCAGGGTCGCCGAGAGATCGCCGAGAATAATACAGTACAGGGCAAGCACCACCACACCAAAAATATACCCCGCGGTTGGCGAAGGCAGCCAGCGGAAGGGAGCGATGAGCCAGGAGTCCAAAAAGGGGAAAAATAAGCTGTGTACCATAAAACAGGCTCCAGGAGTTTGGGCCCGGAGCCTGTTACCCCGAAAGCCGGTTTATGTCCCTTACAGGTTCTTTTCTGCGCAAAAGCAAGATAATAATCTGTAAGGGACTTAAGGGCGCAGGGCCGATTAGAAATTAACCGAACATCCTGTAGTTGAAGAAACCTCTCAGAACATAATCAACACCAACGTACAGCGCCAGCACAATAAATAACCGTTTGAGCCAGAGGTCGGAGAAATATTTCGAAGTTCTTGGCCCAATAACCGAGCCGACAGCGATACCGACGAGTTCCAGGCCAATCAATACCCAGTCGAACTGAACGCCTTTGGATATAAGGGTAATGATACTGGTGATCATACTTATCAGTACAGCCAGAGCTGAGGTTCCGGCTGCCAGGTACATTGGCAGTTCGGCAACGCTGGTCAGGAAGGGGACCAGGAGAAAGCCGCCACCCACGCCGAGAAACGCGGCGACTGCGGAAATAACGATACCACCGATGAGGGGGATTAATGGATTAAACCGGAATTCAACGCCGTAAAAAGTAAAAAGACATTCGGTCAAAGAGAATTTGGTTACTTTAACACCCAGTGCCGCGATGTCGACTTTCTCGCCGCTTTTCTGTTTTTTTACCGTTGCCTCGAATGCCTGTGCCGCCGATTTGGCCTTCTTTTTACTAGCCTGTCCTTTGGAGGAGGTTTCATAAAAAAGATAAATGCCGAGAGCCAGAACAAAAAGGCCAAAATATCCCTGGTATTGGGAAAAAGAAATTTTGCCGGCGGTGAGGGTTACCGAACCCCAGGCACCAAGAATGGAGCCAAGTCCGAGGGATACGGCCAGTGGTACAACGAGACGTCCCATGCGGTAATAGTTAAACGACGAAATAAGGGCCGACAATCCAACAAGGTACTGGTTGGAGCCGCGAATTGAATCGGTGATGGCTTTGTTCAGGGAAGGCGCTGTTTCCTTGAAAGATTTAGCATAGCCGCCAAGACCGAATATGCTCATGTGACCGACGCCGGCCATGACACCGCCGAAGGCTCCCACTGTAGAAAAAATCCAGCCAACCCAGACGGCCCAGAAAAAGGCGACAATCAAATTTACCTGGGGACCACCGGGAATACCAAGAAAACCGGCAGGCTGACTGGGATCAATCTGGCCTTTCCCGGTTCCCGCCGGAACCGAGGCAATAGCGTCCTGCAGTTTTCCGGCCCAGGCCGGTTCCAGCCACATTCCAATGGCCATGACCATCAACGCTGCAAACAAAAAAATCCGATGATTCTTTGTCATAACAACCTCATGAATTAGAAAAAATAAATAATACTGGAAAGTAAAGTCGGCATCCTGCTGCTAAAATTCCTCTTTGTCGCCCTCCTTGATATAAAGGTCTGAGACCTGTTCAACAGTGAAAAAACGTTTGCTCATCTACGTGTACGGTGCCCACTTACAATAGCAACCTCCATGCCAGAAAAGAAATCGATTGCCGATTTTGTCTGCCTTCTACCTGGAGCTGACGCATCAAAAAACAGTTCTCTGTTCACCCCGCGGGAAATATGGTTCCGGCAAAATAATCTTCGAGAAAATGAGAGGCATGATCAGCAATTAAAGAACAGATTGGCCCTATGCAAATGCACGATCAGCCTTGCGTTTTGTCGGAACGTGCAACAATTATAATGCATTTGTATGTAAGTCGATATAATTATATTATTAATTACTAAGACTTATGTTGTGCGGCGCTGAGGTTGCGGTGCAACAGTATTGCTGCACTGTTTTTATCCCTGTGCGGCAGAGCATGAAGCGCCTGCAGAGGGGCTTTGGGAATATGCTGCCGAGCCCATATGGGTTTGTGATTACCACTAAACCTCAGCTATATGGG
>AMWB02154412.1_pt1 | contig 12871 bp, 11 predicted proteins | sample 200311 | NCBI WGS metagenome assembly AMWB02 (sample SAMN02737377, study PRJNA173069) | bioreactor metagenome | biome: anode biofilm in microbial fuel cells | place: USA: California | collected 2010-12-16 | reverse complement strand
CAAGTTCGACGGAGAAGGCAGTCAAGGACTTGGATGTTACCGGTCATGCGGATATCCGCGCGTCAGAATTCACGCGACTCTATACTTCGCTTTCGTACACCTACAACAAGTCGCAATCGGACAGCATTTANCAGAGCGCCGGCGGTTTTGCCCCTAACGAACTATTTCTTGATACGGCAATAAATAGAAAGGTCTTTTTCGTCTTGGCAAGCAAAAAGTAAGCTGGGGCGTCGGTTACTGGTATACTCCAGCCGATGTCTTGAGCCTTGCCGCCGTTGATCCTGACGACCCAACGGCCGATCGGGAAGGACCCTTTGCGTTTAAAGCCGATATGCCTTTTGGCAAGCTCGACCATGCCACCCTGTATGTTGTACCACCTACGACAAATAGCAACGGCAGCCTGTCCGGAGTCTCTGCCGCCGAACGCACCGATATCGTCGTAGGTAGTTTTGAACTCAGTTTTGCCGGTTTTGTGCGCTCCGATATGGAAATAAGACCAAGAACAATGTTCATGTTCTCGGGTGCCATCGGAGATGTCGATGTCTACGGCGAAAACGTCCTTGCGTACGGTTCCGACCGAAACTATGTGCGCCAAAATGCTACAACGGGCGACTATGAAACCTACAGACTGGACAATGTACCGATTTTCCAATCGACGCTCGGCGCCAAGTATTCCTGGCAGAATTCAGACGGGCTCGGCGTGGATTTGCACGTACAGGGCTATTACAACGGTATGGGGTATAGTGATGCCACAGTGCTTTTCTCTGACGAAGCAAAGAAAGCTGCCTACACAGAACGCTACGGCGATACGCTCACGGCTGGTTCAACGGTAACAAGTTCGATGGACCTTGTGGATCTGGCGAGCCCTGGTATGTTCTATCTTGCGACGAGCGCTTCCATCTCAGACAGATTTGGCGAAGGAGCCAACATCGTCAATACTGACCTGTCCTGCTTCGCGCTCTTCAACTTTTCTGACGGCTCCAAGCGGATTAAGCCTGACCTTAGCATTACCATTGGTTCCGGCGGCAGTAAGCTCGACCTGGAGCTATCCGCGCTCACTGCACTCGGCGAGTATGGTTCGGAGTATGCTCCTAAGGGCAACCGGGTCACGCCAGCGCTTTCCGCAACCATAATGAATTCAGTTACCGCGACATTTAGTGCACCGATATCGCTTAACGATGATATGTCGTTCAAGAGTTCGAGCTATCAATTCAGTCTGTACTGGACTATTCTTAAAATGGACAAGTGAGAGGCTAGAAGTAGTATGAGAGGTAAAATCCTGATTGTAGAAGACACTCTCGAGCTTGCTGAACTCTATGCACTCTATCTCAACAGGGAGGGCCTCGAGTGTAAGATTGCGGCGTCGGCAGAGGAAGGGCTTCCGCTTGCCACTGAAGGGGACTGGAGCCTGATTATTCTAGATATCAACCTGCCCGGGATGGACGGCTTTGAGTTTCTTGAAAAGCTGCGAAAAACCTCGTCTCTGCCTGTGATGATTTTGACAGCTCGAGAAGCCGACGAAGACGTGATTCACGGCCTCGGGGTGGGGGCGGACGACTTTGTTACCAAACCTTGCCCTCCACGCGTCTTGGCGGCCAGGGTGCGGGCCTACATCAGGAGATCGCAAGCACCGGATCTGCCTAAAGAGGGGCGCGTATGGCATTTTGGACCCTATGAGTTTGATTCGGAGGCGCTTTATCTCGTCAAAGATGGGGTACCAATCAATCTTTCCCCCCGAGAATTTGGTATCCTCAATGCCCTGCTCGAGGCACGCGGCAAATGCTATACGCCTGAGGAACTTTACGACAAGGTCTGGGGCCAGAGTTATGGAGATGTGAGCGCTGTAGGGGTGTACATTCAACGTTTAAGGAAAAAGATTGAAGATGACTCCACTGCGCCTCGGTACATACAGACTCAATACGGTTTGGGATATCGTTTTAACCCTGAGATGATCGCCGAGGAGCAAAAGGTATGAAGCTCAAAACGCAGTTTGGCTTTCTGGCCGGCAGCGTTACGGTTTTTCCCATAATCTTTTTCCTCATATTCTTTGGCATGCAGCGGGAGCCGCGTGATCCACGAATTCCAACGCGAGATTTCATTGCGGCTCTCTCCAGCCAATTGCAAAAGGGCGAGACACTCACTGTAAAAACTATTCAAGAAACAGCCGAATCGGTCGGGATGCCTTTAGGCGATGTAGCCCTTGTGGCTTCGGACGGCAAGGTTCTGGCTTCCTCCTTTCAGAACATACCGGAAGGTAGCAATGTCGAACTTTCCGATTTTGCGGGCAGGCCACGGCTAAACAAAGCGACTGATCAAAACGGTAAGGGGACGACTGGCAATTCAGGAGGCACAAACTCTGGTGGAGCCAGTCAGCCTGAGCCGGAAATGAAGATAATGTCGTTGAGCCCTCCCACTGATACGGCGTCTGTGGGGCCATTCGTGCTTTTCGATCAGCGGCCTTTCTGGTCAAGACAAGATATACGAAACCGCAATATTCTCTTGGTAAGCACTTTTGCTTTGGCAATTCTCACGATTGCCTCTATTTTCTCAGTAATCATCTTGCGCTCCCTGCGTAGGTCGATTCGACTTCTGGAAGAGGACACCGCAATTGTCGCTACAGGAAACTTGGACCACGAGGTGCGAGGCCCGGATTATGACGAACTCCAGCAGTTAGCAAAATCCATCAATCTTATGCGTCTTAACCTCAAGGATATGCTTGCGCGGAGGTCAAAGATGCTGATGGGGGTAAGCCACGACCTAAAAACGCCTATTGCGCTTATTCAGGGGTATGCCGATGCCCTGCAGGACAATGTCGCCGTAGACAAAGAAACATCCGAAAAGTACATCCAGATAATCCAGGACAAAGCAAAGCAACTCGAAGACCTCACAGGCGATCTCATCGATTTCATGAAAATCGGCGGCGACGGCAGCGTGGCCGTGGAAGACGTCGACCTTGTGGCTGTGACGCGAGAGCTTGGCAAACGTTTCCAAAGCGACGCCCAGCTCCTGGGGCGCGACTTGCGCTGGGGCTTCGGCGAGGACTACGCTGCGTCGCCGCCATTCGCAGTGACAAGAATGCCTATGAATCGGGCGCTTGTCGAGCGTGCCATAGAGAACCTTGTGATGAATTCCCTTAAGTATTCTGACAAACAAGGACAGATTGGGCTCAGACTTCTGTGGTTGGATGGAGCCTATGCGTTTTCTGTCACGGACGAGGGGCCCGGCATAGTGGACAGTGACAAACCTTATGTTTTTGACGCTTTTTACCGCGGCTCGCACTCGCGCTCGGATCCGGGTCATGGTTTTGGGCTCACCATTGTAAAAGCTGTGGCCGACTTACATGGCTGGACCGCCAGCATCGGCAAACGTCGTGACGGTAAGCCTGGCACTGAGGCGCTGCTCATCCTAAAATCGAAAACCACCGGGCTGGCACCATGAGCCCGGCGGCAAGGATCCTAATTACTTTTCGGTCTCTGTCATTCCAGTCACAAACTGTTCTTGCATAAGCAAAATCACGATTACTGGCGGCAAGAGCGCAAGCAGCGTCGTTGCCATGACAATGTTCCATTCGATCTGCACGTCTGCGCCGGAAAGCATTCGGTTAATGCCGATAAGGAGCGTGTAGAATTCCGGTTTTGTCGTAATGAGCAACGGCCACAAGTATTGGTTCCATCCTGCTATGAACTGAATCACGAACATGGCAGCAATTGGTGTCCTGGTCATTGGAACCAGAATGCGCCTAAAGAACTGCATTGGCGTTGCGCCATCAATCTGGCTGGCCTCGGGTATTTCTCGTGGAATGGACATAAAGTATTGCCTAAAAAGGAAAACCGCAGTTGCGGATACAATCATCGGCAGGATAAGTCCAGCATAGCTATTGAGCAGGTGCAAGTCAGCGATTACCTTGTAGGTCGGCATGATTCGCACTTCTACCGGCAACATCAGCGTGATAAAAATGCTCCAAAAGCAAAAGCCTCTCAGCGGAAAATCAAAGAAGACTATTGCAAAAGCCGCCAAAAGCGATACGACAATTTTCCCTACAGAAATGCCAAGGGCCATGATTGTGGAGTTCTTGAGCATAATCATGACGGGCGTTCCCATGTTGGAAGAGCCTTGGGTGAGAGCCTTTGCGTAGTTCTCAATAAGGTGCGGACCTATGGTCATAGGCATAGGAGCCGCAAGGATCTCATCGCTCGTGTGGCTCGACGCGACAAAGATGAAATAAATCGGGAAAATCATTATGAAAATGCCCAACCACAAAAACATGTGGGGCAAGAGCTTCTTAAATTTCGAATGTTCAACCATAATTTTGTTCCTTTAGTAGGTGACTCGCCGCTCCAAGAAGCGGAATTGAAAAATGGTGAGGGCGATTACCATAAGCATCAGGATTACGGACTGAGCCGCCGAACTGCCCAGGTCAAGATTGACGACACCGTCACGCCAGACTTTGTAGACCAAAATGGCAGTAGATTTTCCCGGCCCTCCCGCGGTCATCTGGTGAATTATGGGGAACGTTTCAAAGAACCCGTATACGAGATCCATGATTAGCAAATAGAAGGTCGTTGGAGAAAGCAAAGGGAAGATGATTTTTTGGAAACGCTTGCTTGGTCCTGCCCCATCTATCGCCGCAGCTTCAATGAGGGTTTCTGGCACGCTTTGTAAACCTGAGAGAAAGAACACGAAGTTATACGAAATCTGTTTCCATGATGCTGCCAAGGTGATCAGCAGGAATGCCTGGTTAAAGTTGAGGAGGTAATCCCAATTCACATGGAAAACGTGCTTTAATGTCCATGCCAGAACTCCGACATTGGGGTTGAACATGAACAGCCAGATGACGCCAGCTACAAGTGTAGAAACAGCATAGGGCCAGATCATCATTGTTGTATAGAAACTAGAGAACCTGATTTTCTTGTTTGCCTGCACAGCAAGAAAAAGTGCCAGGACCATGGAAATAACGGTAATGCAGACTGCAAAGGCTACGGAGACTGCAAAAGACTGCCAATAGGCAACAATAGGATCGGTAAAGAGTTTTGTATAGTTTTCCAATCCAACAAAGATCATTTTGCCCCCAAAGGGGTCTTGTAGGAAAAATGACTGCCAAATCGCTTGAGCGGCAGGCCAAAAAAAGAAAATGAAGACAATCACCATCTGCGGTAGAACAAGGAAGTAAGGAAGTGCCTTAGCCTTGAACTCATATTGTTTAGCCATAATCAACCCGTTCTTAAGGTGTTAGGTTACGTGGGTAGCCTATTGGATCCTAAAATGTTCTTAAAATGGCCGCCTTCCCAGGCGGCCAAAAACTGCTGAAAACAGAACTTATTTTCTCTATTTTGATCTTATTCTTATCTTGTAAGCTCTTGTCCTGTAAACCGTGTCCTGAAATACTAAGAAAAAGAACCAGAACCGCCCCAAATCTTTATACTACCAAAGCTTCTTTGCAGTTTTTGGAGCGGTCCACGTGTTTTCACTTTTCCCTGACAAACACTATTTGTTCAACTTCTCAAACTCTCTCAGTTTCTGATTGCCATCATTGACCATTTTGTTTACGCCATCTTTGACAGAGATTTTGCCAGCGAGAATGTCTTCCCAGACCTGGTCTTCAATCTCACGAATGACATTGAAGTTGCCAAAACGAATACCCATTGAATTGCCTGTGGGGGCCTTATTCTGCAGCTGATTGATGGCTACTTCGAGGCCTGGGTTATCTTTGTAGTATCCTTGCGATTTGGTCAGCTGATACGCTGCAGTCGTTATCGGCAGATAGCCGGTTTCCTTATGCCAATAGGCCTGCATCTCAGGCTGAGAAATGAAGCTAAAGAAGTCCGCTACAGCTTTGTATTCTGCCTTGGATTTGCCATTGAAAACCCAAAGGCTTGCACCGCCGATGATAGAGTTCTGGGGTGCACCAGGTACGTCTGGATAGTATGGCAGGCGTGCAACACCAAAATCAAACTTGCAGTTGGCCTTCATATTGCCGTACCCACCGATGGACTCGAAGTGCAGGCCCACCTGGCCGGAAGTAAAGAGCGGGTTAGCCTTGTTTTCTCGGCCGCCGTAGATGAAGACTTTGTCTTTGCTCAGGTTGTAGATGTTCTCGAGGTGTTTGATAACGATTGGGTTGTTGTACACGAGCTTGGTGTCTAAGCCGTCGAATCCGTTATTCCGCGTGCCGAACGGCAAGTTGTGCCACGCGCTAAAACTCTCAAGCTGAATCCAGGAAATCCAGTTAGTAGTAAAACCGCCTTCCATACCAGAAGCTTTGAGTTTTTTTGCATCTTCAAAGAATTCAGGCCAGGTTACTGGTGGTTTTTCTGGATCGAGACCAGCCTTGCGGAAGGCGTCTTTGTTGTAGTACATGACGGCTGTGGAGCTATTGAAAGGCATGGAGAGCATTTTGCCATCGGATGTCGAGTAATAGGCCCTGATAGCTGGTATATATACCTTGGGATCGAAGTTTTCGTTATTCTCAGCCATGAGCTGGTAAACCGGTTTTATTGCACCTTTTGCCGCCATCATGGTTGCTGTTCCGACTTCGTAAACCTGAATGATTGCAGGGGCCTGGCCGGCTCGGAATGCTGCAATGCCTGCATTCATAGTGTCGGAATATGAGCCCTTGTACACTGGAACGACTTTGTAATCCTTCTGACTCGCGTTGAATTTATCACAGATGGAATTGACCATGTCGCCGTTCTTGCCGGTCATGGCATGCCAAAACTCTACCGTAGTCTGGCCGAAAGCACTGGTAACCAGCACCATGGCACAGATAAGCACGAATAGCTTTTTCACCTAAAGCCTCCTTGTGGTATTGTGGGCACCAAACCCACTTCTTCAGAATTGGTGTTTTGCAAGATGAAGTTTACCCTCAGTTTTAATAAAGCGCAACGAAAATTTTGTTAGAACTCGGCTAAGGTCTCGTCATCGTGTTGCCAAGTCTACCCAGAATCTTTAGCCCTCGGTCTGGGAAATCCGTTATAAGTCCGGTAACTCCCCAATCCAGAAGCCGGCGCATGTCCTCTTCCTTATTGACCGTCCACACGAGTACGCCGCAACCAGCATTACACACTGCCTTTACAGTGGGCTCGTCCAGATATTCGACATTAGGGTTGAGTGCCATAGCACCAAGGGAACGGAGCGTACCAACAGGATTTGGGATCGGTTCATCTATCAAAGCGGCTGTCCGAACCTCTGGCGCGGCCTTTTTTGAACGCACCAAGTACTGGTGGTTAAAAGACGAAACAACGACGGAGTCCTCCATGTGGAGCTCTTTTACAAGGTCCAGGGTCTTTTCTACGACCCAAGGATCGCATGCCTTGCCAGTTGCATCTTTTATTTCGATGTTCACCTTCCATTGAACTCCTGCCGTAAACTCGAGAGCCTCTCGGAGTGTCGGGATTTTGAGACCTTGGAACGAATCCAGTTCGGCCTTATTCACCCTTCCAGCCGCAATCATCCCATAAGGGTCAGTTTTGGCGTACCACGATCCTGCGTCCAGGCTTTCGATCTCCTCAAAGGTGAAGTCATACACAGACCATGGAGCCCGGTGAGGAAATAGGTCCTGAACGTTTGTCGTACGAGCAAGCGATTCATCGTGAAGGACGACCAGGACGCCATCCGAACTTGCGGCAACATCCAGTTCCCACGCATCCGCCCCAAGTTCGAAGGCTCGTTTTGCGGCGAGCATCGTATTTTCCGGCACAACGCCTCTAAAACCTCGATGTGCAATTACAAACGCTGGTTTTTCTTTACCCATAGTTGACTCCTAGGCGACCATAGTATCCCCTTGCCAGGAAGCTCGCAACACCAAAACTTCACTTCGATTCGTCGATTTGAGCTTTGTGTTTTTGCAGTAACTATCGTACTATTACCCCACGGGGAAGATTCATGGACTATCATCCTGAGGTTTTCTGTTCTAACACCTATGGTGTCGGGCGTTTTATAGCGGTTTTCGGTCAGAACTCGAGCGTGGGTCAAGTTCATGGTTATGGCAAGATGGCATCATTGCCTTGCAAGATTGAGGCGCTCGAACTTGTGCCGTCTGGTTTGACTTTGGCGCGTGGCGCTAGTTTTGGCATGCTTACGCTTGGTCCTATGGATGCGCCGGAATTCGATTGGCTCGTGCCCTGGTGGAATGCTGACTGTGCGGGTTCCGGGAGTTTGACTATCTTTGCACAGGTAGAAACCGAAAATGGCTGGTCAGGTTGGATCCCTATGGAACAATGGGGGAGGTTCTCCCGTAGCTTTTCTACTCCAGCCTCGAACTCCGGTATCTCGGTGGATACAGACACGCTCCTTTTGACTAAGGCTGCGAAGCGCCTTAGCCTAAGATTCGTCTTGTCAGCGCTTCCTCTTCAGCCGCCTTTTGACCTTGAACACTACAAAACCGATGCGCTGCAAGGCGATGAGGCGCATGTCGGCTCTGTCGTACTTTCCCGGTGTGGCGTCCTCACTCGGAACCGCTCCGCTCCTCGCTCGTTAACGCGAACTTTGTATTTGCGTGAGAGTGATATTTCAGTACCTGCATTCTCGCAGATGGACGAAGCACCTTCAATTCGAGGTAGAATATGTTCGCCTACCTGCGTGACAATGGCACTGGCAAGTTTCGGTCGAGTGTTTCCCACTTCCTTTGTGGCTGCCGATTGCTACGATTTTGGCCAGGGAATATTCGGCAACTGGGCATTTAATGTCGCATCCCTGTGGCGCTTAGGTGCTTCCGCCCGGCTCGATTTTTTTGCATCCATGGAAATGGCCTCAAGCGAACTCTTTGCAAAAAGGATACTTATTACAAGCATTCGGTTCCAGGATGGCAGTCTTCGAGGCGCACCAATCCAAAAAACAAATGGGCACCTCGTCCTCCTAAGGGGGCTCGAAAAACGGTCGGATGGGAGCTGGGCAGTTCTTGTAAACGACCCAGCTGCTCCAAATGCCAGCGAAGTCCCCCGCGCCTACGATTTTGCCGATTTTGAGAAAGCATGGTCTGGGGTTGCCTATGTCGTGGAATGTCCCCGATAAGGGCGACCGCATACGCAAAAAACAGGCTTAAGCCCCTTGTTTGATGCAGCATGGTCTTTCTGCGAACCAAGATCGTTACACTCGAGAATAACACACATGCGCCACTCCAAACTGTCCAAATTGGCGCGACCATTTGGGAAAGGAAATTGCCAAAAGTACAAAAGTGCAAGACAAGACTAATGACGTTTCTTGTTCTGGTCAAAGCCAAAGCAACGGCCGCGAAGCATGAAATCGGTGTTGAGTGTATAAAGAATTTGATACCAAGATGCCGAGTCGCCACTAGCCAGAATTCGTTTCCATGCTTTTTGCACTCACGCACACGCTAGGTGCAGACAGTCTATTCTCTGTACACTAAGAACGGGCAAGCAGGATCACCGATACAACCGCAAAACCCACTCCGAGGACCTTGCGTATGTTCATTTCGTCGTTAAAGAGAACTACGCTGGCGATGACGACCACAACGAGACTTGCTGCTGTCAAAATTGGACTAATCTTGCTCATTTGCTCATTCTTGAACAAGATCATGTTGGCTGCAAAACTTACTGTTGAGCTCAAAATGGATAATAAGATGTAAAAAATCCAGTTTCTTTCGAGCAGCTTATAGTTGGTAGAATACTTGATAAATATTTGGCCAAACGCTGCAGTAATGACGCTGGCAATAATCAGCAAAACTTCAGACATTTCTTGCACCTTCCACTAGATGTTCCTTTTTATACCCTAGCAAACCTGGCCAGATTCTTTGAGCTCATAGAGTGGCCCTTTCTCTAAGTGTATAAGAAATCGTCGTACGAGGCAAATCCAATAAGAGGGCTGTGCCGATTTTATTCGCTTACAAAATGGCGTCTGCTCAACCAGCTCCATCGAGGTTCTTCCCTTAATGAACTCAAAGGTGAACTCAAAAGCGTAGTCGGGGCACTTGTTGAATACTGGCACATCTGCGCCGGCTTGCCAATAAAAACCCACTTCGTTAGGATTGCGACGGTAAATCCTGTGCTCAACCTGGTGGAGGAAAGTCGAATGGTTGCTGGTGACGGATCTGGTGCTTTTCGCTGGAAGACAGAGTCAAAAAAAGAAGTGTATAAGGCCAATGTTTTTACTGTTTTCGAACAGACGAGTATCGGACCTAACGGCAAGAAGGGCAGATTCTCAGTCTTGGAAGCCCACGATTGGGCCGTGATCGTGCCGGTTGTGGAGACCCCCGAAGGACAGAAATTCTTGATGGTCCGTCAGTACCGACATGGCGCAGACAGCATTAGCCTTGAGTTCCCAGGTGGCGTCGTGGAGACTGGTGAAGCGCCAGCCGCTGCAGCCGCCCGCGAACTTACCGAGGAAACAGGCTGGACGTCGCAAGAGATTTACGAGCTTGCTTCTGTTTATCCCAATCCCGCACTTCAATCCAATTTTTTTCATATTTTTATTGCGATGAACCCGGTGGCGACTCGTACACAGTCGCTGGACGAAAATGAGGTAGTAGACGCAATGTTTTTCCCTGCAGATGAGATTCGTGCCAAAATGGGTTCAGGGGAGCTACGCCACGCCCTTATGGTGAGTGCTTTGTACTTTGTGGATCGTTTTTTGGCACAAAGAAAACAAAACGGCTAGGAGCCCAAGGAAAACAAAAAGGCTAGGAAAAGGCAGATATTCTTTTCGTTCGCGCGAGATGCAACTACCCAAGCCGGCAGGGGCGATCGGGCCAGAACCGGTTACTTAACATCAATTAATTTTTTCTTATATATGAAATAAATAACAAGGCTTGCGACTGCGAACAGGGAGAACGAGGCAAACATCTGTCGGTAGCCAAAAAGCTCGATAAGATTTCCACCGATGATGCTTCCCAAAAGAGTCGGTAGGCCCATACCGATACCGTTGAACAATGCCATACCGGTCGTGCGATGTTCAGGCGGCGTCTTTAGATTGATAAACGCGATGGCCGATGGGAGAAAAAGTCCGTAACACAGCGAGTGCAGTGCTTGGCCTATAACAGCGCCCGCCTTTGTAGGAAAAACCGCATAAATAAGCAGGCGCACAACCAATGCGCCCGACGCGATTGCCACCCCTTCCATGGGGCTATGCTTCTTGATAAAGCGTCGGGCATAGATCATCAAAGGTACTTCGGCTATAGATGAAACTGCCCAAAGCGCTCCGATTGCATCCCAGTGCAGTTCCTCTGTCAGGTACAGAGAGAAGAACGAGCCTACGGCTGCAATCGCGATCCTGCCTAAAAGAATTACGACAAGGCCAACTATGAAGGTGCTGTCTATCCACCTGAGGTTTTTGTTGAGGCTTTTGCCCGACTGGCTAAAGGCTATCGTTCCTGAATTTAACGGCGTCGGTAGATTGGATGTAGAGGTTGGCTTGGAGGATGACGATGCCTCAGGCATAATCGTCAAGCTGAGCAAGAAAAGAACTGTAAACAGAACGGTCCAGGAGGCCATCGCCTTAGGCGAACTTTCGTTAAAGCCAGGAATACACTGTGCTATCAAGGTTACCACGATAAAGCCAACCGACCCACTAGATCGTACCGCACCATAATCCAGTGGCTTATTCAAGCCCGATGCTGTACGCAATAATGCTGCATCCAGGATTGATGTTGGCGTTTTGATGCCTAGTGATAAAAGGCAGATAGCGCAGGCCGTAGCTATTGGCGTTTTGACAGTGACGAGAAGACAGAGCCCTGCAATGAGCAAGCCACCAGAAAGGTACAAACCAGGCTTGAATCTGCTCGACCTGTCCGCGCGTCGGGCGCTTGCCATAGGGCCAAAAATGCCTACAAACTCCATGAGACCCAGAAAAAATCCTACTTGGGACGGACTGTAGCCAAGATTCCGAAGCATTATCTGCAGGTAGGGCGAAATAATCCCAAAGATCGCAAAATACAGGAAATAGTTCGTACCAAATCGCAGCCCAAGATGGTTTTGCGCTTTGTGGTCGTTAAGGCCTTCCATAGTCCTGCCCACAATAAATACTCGTGCCGTGAGCGTCAATGGCTATTATTGCGGGAAGATCCGCAAGGCGGACATGGCGAATAGCCTCCATACCGAGGTCTGCATAATCCTTTACCACGCTTTCTGTGACGTGATGTCGGGCATTAAGGGCGGCGACTCCTCCAATAGCCGCAAGATAGACACCGCCAAAACGGCGAATGGCATCGACAGCGCCTTTTCCCCGTTCTCCCTTGCCTATGGTGACAAGCCCAAGTCCTTTGGATAGGAATGGCTCCATGTAAAAGTCCATACGCTTGGCAGACGTTGGACCAATGGCACCACTTGCAAACCCTGCCTTGGGTTCTGTCGGGCCTGCATAGAAAATAGGGCGATTTTGCAGCGAATCTGGCGCAGGTTCTCCTTGCTCAAGCAAGGCCAGAATCCTTGCATGAGCGCTATCGCGGGCAAGTGCCACCGTGCCGGAAAGAAGAACTGTTGAGCCTGCCGGCAAGGCACGGAGTTTGTCGAGCCATTTAGAAGGTGCCTCGTCAAAGTCAATTGCGGTGGCGTCCGAGAGCATCGGGGCATCCTGCGGAAGAAAGCGCGCCGGATCCTCTTCCAGCTTCTCTAAAAACCAACCTTGTTTGTCCACAAAAGCCAGGGATTTTCGGTGCGCTACACAGGACACTCCCATGGCCACCGGCAAATTCGCCGAGTGACGCGAAAGTCGTATAAACTTTGTATCCAAGGCGAGATGGCTTCCTCCCCATTGGGCTCCGATACCGCTCTGCGATGCGAGCTCCATGAGAATTGCTTCCCACTCGCGCACACGCAGTGCGGGTTCTGAGTGCATAGAAGCCTCTGAACGGTCTGGTAAGGCATCAAGAAGACCATAACTGGCCAATTCAAGGGCATAAAGCGCCTGGGAAGGAGCAACC
>AMWB02119915.1_pt1 | contig 12875 bp, 18 predicted proteins | sample 200311 | NCBI WGS metagenome assembly AMWB02 (sample SAMN02737377, study PRJNA173069) | bioreactor metagenome | biome: anode biofilm in microbial fuel cells | place: USA: California | collected 2010-12-16 | reverse complement strand
ATCCGTTTTTTCTTTTTGCCCGGGAACATTCCTTATCTGTTCCCGGGTTTTTTATTTTTATGTGATTTTTTTCTTGACTTTTAAAAAATAGTATGTATTTTTGTGGAAAAATATGTACACAATGAAATCAATATTAACAATTATTGTCGTATTTATAACCACAATGGTATACCCCCAATGGGACACAATATCCCCCGGATTGTTTTTAATGGTATATGATTCGCCGGTTAAATCCGAAATTGGAGACAGCAAGATTACGGTATTTAAGGTTGATCCAAAGTATTATGATTTTAATTTATTATGTCAGAGACAATATCCCGACAAGTCCAGGTCCGCCCAACAATGGGCAGAGGATTTTGATCAACAGGTAGTCATAAATGCCGGGATGTTTATGATGGACAAAAGGAATTGTGGGTATATGCAGACGGGGAATTTTATAAATGGGGCTATGAATTCTTGGAATGCTATGTTTGCTTTTTATCCAAAGACACACGAATCTATTCAAATCATTGACAGGAAAGCGCAGGATTGGGATAGTCTGAAGCAAAACTATTTTGGTCTTATTCAGTCAATAAGGATGATAGATACGCATGGCAATAATTGTTGGACACAGCAGGATAAGAAATGGAGTGTGGCTTGTTTAGCCATGGACAAATCGGGGAATGTTTTAATGATACATTGTAGAAGTCCATATACCATGCATCAATTCGTAGATATTATTTTAGAAGGCCCATTTGAGGTATATAACATGATGTATTTGGAAGGTGGACCGGAAGCACAAATTTATGCGAATACCGGAAATGGCAAAATCATATCTTTAGTTGGAAGCTATGAAACCGGATTCTTTGAACATGATCGTAATAAATTAATGTGGAGAATACCAAATGTAATCGGAATTTCAAAAAAGTAATTATGTCAGTACTCTATGATCATCAGCGTCAGATCGCCCGTAAGGGCAAGGAAATCCTTAGTCAGTATGGTATTCTGTATTTGGCTATGCAGGTAAGGACCGGGAAGACGCTGACGGCGCTTTCTGTTTGTCACCTGATGGGTGTGCGCAAAGTGTTGTTTATTACACGTAAGGGGGCCATAAGTGGGGTTGAAGCCGATTACGGGCTTATACCCTTTTCTTATAGACTTTTGGTGATCAATTATGAATCCTTGCATAAGGTTCCTACAGGTTTTGAATCCGATATCGTGATCGTGGATGAAGCCCATAACATCGGTACATATCCAAAGCCGAGCCTGCGGGCCAAGAATATTAAAAAATTATGTGCTGGCAAGCCTGTCATTTTTTTGTCCGGCACCCCGTCACCGGAGAGTTACAGCCAGTTGTTTCACCAGTTTTGGGTAAGCGAAAGGTCCCCTTGGGGTGGGCACAAGAATTTTTATGCATGGGCTCGAGAATATGTGAATATTCGCAGGATGAATTTCGGCGGCTTACAGTTCAACGATTATTCTCAGGCTGATCGCCATAAGATATCTGAAGATATTAAAAAATATGTGATCACTTTATCGCAGAAAGAAGCCGGGATCACGCAAAACGTGGAGGAAAATATATTGAGTGTGCCTTGCCCGGTGGAGATCGACAATTACATCAAGTGGTTGAAGCGGGACCGGGTGGTGCCCTATAAAGACACGGCCATTTTGGGCGATACGGCGGTGAAGCTCATGAGTAAGATTCACCAGTTATCCGGGGGGACCTTTATTGATGAAGACGGTAACGGACATGTGGTGAATGATTTCAAGGCACAGTATATTCGTGAGCGATTTGATGGTCAGCACATCGCTATTTTTTACAAGTTTCAGGCCGAGGGTGATTTGCTCAAGAGGGTGTTCCCTCAGTGGACTTCGGATCCTGAAGTGTTTTACAGAAAGAAAACGGTGACATTTATCCGTCAGGTGGTATCAGGTCGGGAGGGGATATCGCTTAGAACGGCTGATGCCCTGGTGATGTATTCAATTGATTTTTCAGCGGTGAGTTATTTTCAAAGTATTGCTCGTATTCAGGATATTCGGAGGTCGAATCCGGCTTTGTTGTTTTGGGTGTTTACTCTGACCCCGGGTACCGGAACCAAGACACCAGGCTTTGAGTTTGACGTGTATCATGCGGTGAGCAAGAAGATGGACTACACCCTGGCATATTTTAAAAAGACCTATTTATGATCATTGAGAATTTATATTCGGACAAGATCAGGACGGTATCGGGGCTATACGTGGATGTATTCAACCCGGATCCTGATACCATTATCATTGAAGACATCGCCCATTCTTTGTCGATGCAGTGCCGTTTTGGTGGGCACCTACCCCGGTTTTATTCTGTGGCGCAGCATTGTGTACATTGTTGTGATATGATATCAGCCCCGTTTAAAATAGATGGTTTGTTACATGATGCTTCAGAAGCCTATATACTTGATTTTCCAAAGCCAATTAAAGATCAGATACAGGAATATAAGTCTGTAGAAGATAATCTTATGAAGGTGATCGCGGCAAAATTTGGATTTCAATATCCATTACGGGAAGAAGTCAAGGAAGTGGATGGCAAGATGCTTAGATCCGAATGGAGTATGTTGGTATTAGGAATTGACAGGGAATTATTTTATATTCGTGATAGAAAAGAGGCAAAAGCCAATTTTTTAGATATGTTTAATCGTTATAATCCAAAAAGATGAAAAAAAATAAAAAATCAATTGATCAGGTATTCCGTGAACGAAAAGAAAAGGAAATGGAACACAAACGTGAATTGAAACAAATCGCTGATGATTTCAAAAGTGACATGCAGAAGATTGCCGATGAGGGTAATCTTAAAATTTCCGTCAGTACAGATGGTGAAAACTATCAGACCATTGCAGAACCAAAGAAAAAAAACATGGATCCAAAGAAATCAAAAAACACAAAGGAATACTTGCAGTACAAGTTTTCCCATGACGAAATCCACGCCAAGGGGCAGGAGTTAGCCCGGATATCATCGGAGATCGTTGAACTCAAAGAAGAAAAGAAAGCGGCTGTAGCGGCCATCAATGCAAAGATCGCTGCCAGTGAAGCCGAAGTATCAACCCTGGGCAAGCATATCAATAATGGGTATGAGTACCGTTACATTGATTGTGTGGTCAGTTTTCATGATCCCAATACCGGGATGAAGACAACTCGTCGGTTGGATACCGGGGAAGTGGTGAAGAAGGAATCTATGACTGAATTTGAGATGCAGGGCGAACTGGATTTCGGCATTGAGGAATGATGTTGGAATCCGGGATAAAGAAGCAGGTCTGTGACTGGTTGGAAGCCCAGGGATTTTACACGGTGCTCAATGTAGTGACTAATCGTAATGGGTATCCTGATGTCACGGTATTATGCCCTGGGGGTGGGGTGTTTTTGATTGAAACAAAGAAACCAGGGAAGGAAATGCGGGCTTTGCAAAATTATCGCAGGGATGAAATTCAACGTATTACAGGAATAAAAACCTATCGGATCGAAAGTTTAAACCAAATGAAGGAGATCATAAAAAATGGAGAATACTTACCTGATAAAGTGCAATGAGCAAACACTGAAAACCATAACCAGGATAGGATTACCTATGGATGTTATTGAGATAGAAACACCGGCGGATATGGCCAGGGTGAATATCTTGATTAAAGCTATGAATTCTAAACCTGTTTATCAATTTTTGAAGGAGTTCAATGTTGAAGATGGACGTAAAGGATTGAAGTTGTCAGAAATATTTCACTATAATAGGGAGCGGTATTACAGTTCAATGGAAGTGTTGGATATGTTAACCGAATTATATTCCAGGAAAAATGACAAAGACATTTCTTATTATGGCATTCACAGCAGGATAAAAAAGTTAATGGACAAAATAATACATGAACAAAGATGGCCACTAAAGGATTAAACACAACCAAGGGCTCCCTGGACTGGGATCATCTGATGACTATTGCCCGGGCAGAAATGAAGGAAGGTGACAAAGACCTTGGGCTTTACATCGCTATTAGTCTTTATACGGGTTTGCGGGCAAACGAAATCCAGAAGTTAAAACTTGAAAAGTGTTTTGTAAATAAGCAGGTTGTGGATCACCTGACTATTTTTCAAAGCAAAAACAGGAAGTTTCGCAAGATCAAAGTATCTTCCGGATTGAAGGAAGTTTTGGAAGGGTGTGGCAGACGCAGTGGGTATATTATTCGTGGCCGAAGAAACAAGCCCATGACGATCCAGCGTTTGAACATCAAGATCAAGGAGATTGGTGTCCGGCATGGTGTTGGCAGCGCATCGGAGATCAGCACGCATGCATTGCGCAAGACGTTTGCCCGTAGGGTGTATGACCGCAACAAGGGGAGGGAGGAAGCGACATTGGTGTTGCTCAGCGAGATTTTCGGTCACAGTTCCACGGCGATCACCAGGCGATATTTAGGGTTGACACAGGATGAATTGGATGGAGCCTATAATAATTTGGGATAACACAAAGCTAAAAACTGGCCGAAGGCTTGTTTTTAGCGACTGTTACGCGCCGTTTTAATGGCGCGGATAAAATACAATAAAGTTGAATTTTTATATACAATAAAATGAGAAAATTATATCGATTGACAAATGAGTATGGCGAATTTTATGTTGTCGCCAATGAACCAACTCAAGCTGTAAATAAGCTGGAATACGAACTTGGTAATTCCGATTACGGAACCGGAGAAGGGCGGATGGTTACAAAAATTGAATTGATTTCTATTGAAGCCCATGAGTTTCCAAAGGGCCAACTTCAGTTCACAAAAACTGACAGGCTATTAATTTCCACAGAATGAAATCCAAAACCTATTCATACGATGAAGTTCTGGCTATTGCCCTTGATGTTTGGCAGCAGTTGAAGCCACATTGCATTAGGGTGAAGATAGCCGGTAGCCTTCGGAGGGAGTGTGCCCGGGTGGGTGATATCGAAATCGTGGCTATCCCAAAGCCGTATGAGATCGGGTTGTTTGAATCCGGGGTAGCAACGGTAGTCAACCAGTGGCAGAAGGTCAAGGGGGAACTGGAATACGGTAAGTGCAAGTACACCCAGCGTATTTTGCCATCAGGGATGAAGCTGGATTTGTTTTTTGCCGAACCGGGTAATTGGGGGCTTATCTTTGCAATCAGAACCGGAAGTGCTGAATACAGTCACAAAGCACTTGCCGTCCGGTGGAGCAAGTTGGGGTATGAATCCCGAGATGGGTACTTGTGGCGTGACGGCAAAAGAAGGGAAATCCCGGAAGAAAAGGATCTTTTTAACATCATCAATATTCCCTATGTGGAACCTAAAAACAGGAATTTATGAAAGAAACAATAGTAGTTTGGTTTAGTTGTGGAGCGGCCTCAGCCGTAGCAGCAAAATTAACTATTGAAAAATATGGAAAAACGCATAATGTCTTAATCGTAAATAATCCAATTAAGGAAGAAGACCCAGATAATATTAGATTTAAGGATGATGTTTCAAAATGGATAGGTAAAAAAATCATCGAAGCAAAGAATAAAGATTATCCTAATGCTTCAATTGTTGAGGTATTTGAAAAACGAAAATATATGTCTGGTATATATGGAGCTCCTTGTACTATGCTATTGAAGAAAGAAGCCCGTTTCAGTTTGAACTATCTAATGAAATTCACTGGCACGTTTTAGGGTTTACGGTTGATGAAAAAGATAGGCATGAAAGATTTATAAAAACAGAACGGGCAAATATTATTCCGGTACTTATTGATGCTGGATATACAAAAACAATGTGTTTTGATGAATTAATTCAGGCCGGGATAAAACTTCCTGCAATGTACGATAATTTTGAAAATGCAAATTGCATAGGATGTGTAAAAGCAACCTCACCTACTTATTGGAATACGGTTCGTCGTGTTCATCCAGAGGTTTTTAAAGAAAGAACAGAACAGAGTGATAGATTAGGTGTTAAACTTGTTCGATATAAAGGTAAAAGGATAAGTTTAAGTGAATTACCAGAGAATGCAAAAGGGGGTAAGATTAAAACCTACGAATGTGGAATATTTTGTGATAATATTTAAAACGAAAAAATGAAAACGATTTTAATTTTAGTCTTGGCAATAATATTTTTAGGTTCCTGTTCCAAAGAACCGGATGTCTATTGCTTTGAATGCCACAATCGCACGATGCAGCAGGTTTATTTCATCAGCACGGTAGCTGAAATGGAGGCTGTGCAGGCGTGGTGGGCGAATCCATGTAGAAACGATACGTTATATTGTAAAATTATAAAATAATGAAATTCAGTAAATTATTAAACAATCATGTAGTTGTCCGGGTGGACAGATTTTTCGGGGATAGCATAAAACTCCAGGGTGGTATGGTACTTTTCATTGATACCACGACACAGAATCCAAGGTATGCAACGACAAAAGGTACGGTTATACAATGCCCTGACAAATTGATCTGCATAGATCCCAAGAACAAGCAAGCCCTGGAATGGGAAACAGAAATGGAGATTAAGCCCGGGGACCGGGTGTGGTTTCAGTACGATGCCATGATCAATGCGGTGAAGAATCCTGAAATGCATATTGTGGAGGATAATAAGCTGTATGTGATCCTGAATTACCGGTGGCTGTATGTGGCTAAACGGGTAACATCTGAAGAACCAACAGAAGGATATTTGTCAAGTACAGTTTTTGAAACAATACCTTTAAACGGGTATTGTTTGTGTGTACCTGTATATACGGATGAATACCCGGAGTTGGCTGAACATTACCATGTTTCGGATTTATCGGTGAACAAGCATCAAAAATTACCCAACATAATGAAGATAATTCATCTGGCAAAACCCAATAAAAGGTATCAGGATAAAGTATATTCGGATCCTGAAGGGTTTACCATTGATGATATCGTGCTTACTGTGAAGCATTCTGACATCCCGCTTGAATATGATCTTTACAGAAGTTTCGACCAGGACAGGGAGGTTTACCGTATCCAGCGTAGAAATATGCTGGCTATTATAGAGATTGGAAAATAATGTTGTAAATTTGTGGAAAAAATTGTCAGTTATGGAAATTCGTATAGCAAATCCCCCTGTTTCGATTATGAAGGCCGTAAGGGAAGATGCCAATAAAAATGAGCGTTCTATTGCCAAGCAGGTACTTTTTATTCTGAAAAACCATTATGGGATTCAGGATGAAGCCAGGGAAAAGAAGCCGAGGGCAAAGAAGGTCAAATCAGCATGGCCGGTCTAAATGGAAGCCTACGATGACATAATCACCCCGGTTTCATGTGCGAATTTGAAATTTCGCATTGATATGGTACCTGCAACCAAGCAGGTTGTTACTGTTTTTCCCGTATTGATGTTGTATCCTGAGTTTAAGGAAAGGTTGGCTGCAAAGTTGGAGATCGATTTGATATTGCGGTACATTATGATTTTGTATCAGGAACGTAGCCCGTTGTTCACGGTGGAGGATTACACCCGCAGGAAAATTTACGCAGCGTTGTTTGCCGGGTTCCCGAAGAAAGATGGCAAATTTGTGGATGCCTACAAGGATATTATTTTCGGGAAAAACAAGACGGTGAATCGGATGGCTATACGATTCTGCCGTATGCAGCGCAACACCGACTTTTCAAGACTGGCGATTTACGAAAGTGCTCTTTATGCTGATAGTGAAGCCATGGCTGATCCTGACACCGATCCCGACACACGGAAGAAGTTAATGGCAAATATTGAAGCGTTGACCAAGACCGTGAATGACCTGATCGGAAATTTCCTTGCCGGGGACCAGTCGCAGTTCGTGATTGAAGACCTGATGGATGAAATCGAACTTGGCACGTTGGACATAAAGCCGGAGGATGTGGCCAAGAAGTTTCGGGATATAAAAGGGGCCGAAGAATGGGGGCAGTATTACGGTAAGAACTACCGATTTCAGTTGTTTGCGAAGGTGAAAGTTGAATGAACAAAAATAAAGCCGTTATAAAATACGGGTTCAAATACCCGTTTGTACATACTTATGAAGATCCTGACCGGTGTGTAACCCTGCACGAAGATGACCGTGACCTGCCAACAGTAAATATTCAATTACCTGACCCGCCTGATTGGGAACACATTGACGGTTGGGGATTGCCAAAGGAAGAGCAGGTTTTCAAACGTCTGGAACAACCTCAGCGGTTAAAGGAACTGGAAGATCGGTTCGACACCATTGAGGAAATCTGGAACCATATCCACAATAACGTCACTCTTTATCGCAAAGAGATTGAATTCATCCAAAAGGTAATTTACCACCGTATTTTCGGTTATTGGTGTTTCATCAATGGCAAACCTACCTACATTACCAATTATCATTTCCTGTATTTGAATTTCTGGAATTTGGATACAGGATTGCCGGATTACAGGGACAGGGACCGGAAGTGGTTTGTGGCATGGTGGGACACGGAAATTGATCCGATGTCATTAGGGATGATATCGGTAAAGCATCGCCGGGCAGGGGACAGCTACCGGGCTGGTTGTGTAAATTATTTCCGGATTACGGGAATGATGAATGCCAATGGTGGTATTCAAAGCAAAAATGAACCCGATGCGGAAAAGGTATTCACCGAACACATTATAAAACCATGGAAGCGGTTGCCGTTTTATTTGAAGCCAAGTTACACAGGTCAGGAAACCCCACAATCAGAGATCAAGTTTTCGGCACCTACCGGGGTTGGTTTTAAAACACTGTCAACAGGGGTCAGGGGAAGCAAGGTGGGCGCTCCGAAAGGTTTGGATTCCTACATAAATTATAAAAGTCAGGACCCGTATGCCTATGACGGGCGCAAACTACATTTCTTTCATGGTGATGAATGGGGTAAGATAAAACTGAGTGATGTCAATGAAACCTGGAAGACAGTTCGTAGGTGTTTGGCACAGGGCCCTGTTGTACATGGCAAAGCACTGATCACAACAACGGTTGAAGAAATGGAAGCCCAGGGGGGGAGGGAATTTGAACAATTGTGTCTTAACTCTTTATGGGGTGATGTGGGAGCAAATAAAACAACAAAGACGGGCTTGCGGGTTGTGTTTATCCCTGCTGATGAAGGGCTTGATAATTTTGTCGGCCCTTATGGGGAAAGCATTACGGGGGCACCTGATGAGTTTCAATTGAAGTATTTAGTGAAGAAAAATCCGGTGCTTGCTGATATCTACTTGGGGCACATCGGGGCCCGGCAGTATTTATTGAATGAACGGGCTGAATATGCAAAGGTGAACGATGTGGAATCTCTGCTTGACCACAGGCGAAAATTTCCGTTATTTTTCAAAGAGGCTTTTTCATCGGCAAAAAAGAACAGTGGATTCAATATTCCTTTGCTTGAAAAAAGAGTACATCAGATAAAAACCATTGAGAAACAATTACTACGAGTTGGTAATTTTCACCGGGTTGATGAGAATAATTTTTACAGCGATGTGTATTTTGAAGATGATCCACAGGGGAGGTTCATGATCTCTTATATGCCACCGGAAGGGCAACGTAACCGCCGGTATAAAACTTCAGACGGTCATTATGCCCCTGCTGATCCGCAATTTATTGCCTGCAGTGATCCTTTTAAATACAGGACAACAGGGTATAGCAAGCGGTCAAAGGCTGGATTTGCCATATTTATGCCCAGGGATCCGGCGGTGGATACTGACACTACCCCATTAGACCAATGGCAGACTAATCGGTTTGTGTGTGATTATATCTATCGTACAGAAACCAATGAGCTGTTTGCCGATGATTGCCTGATGGCTTGTGTTTTTTATGGTGCTATGATGTTCCCTGAAATCAATGTTACTGCGGTGTGGGACTACTTTGAAGATAACCAATTTGGGGGGTATTTGAAGTACGCTTTCGGTCCTGATGGTAGGCCAAAGAAAACCCCTGGGTTTACCACAGTTAACACAGGAAAGACTAATATTGGGCAGTTGATGTTTGATTTAGTTCGTACTTGGATTGAAAAGCATGCTTGTCATGAGGTTCATTACCGTATTTTACAAACATTTATTGACATTAAAGACACATCAGATATTACCAATTATGACTTATTTGTTGGGGCAGCGGGGTGTTTGATTGGTGCCAGGTATCACGGAAGTGCTATCGGGGGGTACAATCCCGATGAAACAGATCTGACTGATTACGTTGAAGTGTTTGAAGTTGGGTAATTTCTATGTATCTTTGTAAAAATTTGTTCTGATGTATATAGACCAGGCTTTAGTTGACAAACCTTATATGTCATGTCCTCCCGATGACATTGATCCTAAAAAGAAAGATGAAAAAGATTGGAACTTGAATTGGGCTCGTCATATCGCCAGCATGAATATCCACCAAGGGGCGGCGAGCTTTTGCAATGATCGATTAAAATTTCGCAGGCTCAGGCTTTATGCAGAAGGTATGCAGGACAAGGAGCAGTACATGGATATTTTGCTTGGGAAGAAAAAACAGGGTGAAACGATCCGGAAAGCCTACATGAACATCAATTGGGATATTTTTTCTGTACTGCCCAAGTTCCGTAGTGTAGTCATGGGTATGTTTATGGATGCCGGAAGTGAAATCAGTGCTAATGCCATCAGCGAATCGGCTATTTCGGAAAAAGAAGAAATGAAGTGGGGGATGTATTTCGACAGCCAAAATCAACAGTTGGCGCAGTTAATGAATGCCCTTGCCGGATTGAACATACAGCCTCCACCATTTATTATTCGTGATGTAGAAGAATTGAATTTGCTTGACGAGATGGGGGCTTTCAAGTTAAAGTTGGATATTGCTATGGAACAATTGCTAAAACATATTAGCAATTTATCTGAAAAGGACGAAATTAAGCAAAAGCTCATCGGTGATTTCTTTGACATCAATATTGCCATTACCCGGGATGAGGTAGATCCGTTTTTACAGCAGGTTAAGAATCGTTATATTGACCCGGAACGACTGATTGTTCTTGGAGGTGAACCACCGAATTATGAAAAAGCGTATGCTTTTGGATACTATCGTTTATATACGGTGAGTGAATTCAGGTCGGAAAATCCTCATTTGTCTGAAGACGACATTCATAAATTGGTCAGAAATTACGCTCAATTTGAACATAATTATGTAAACCAGGTGGCCCACGATACTACGGTAAAGGATCTTTATACCAGTTATGCTTATGACGGTTGGGTGATACCAGTTCTTGAATGTGAGATGCTTACCATTGACAGTAAGTATATCGTCCGAAGAAAAAACAAATATGGGTATGAATTGAACTATCCTGGTGAATTTGGTCAGGTAATAAACACAGAGAAGAAAAAAACATCGGTGGTAGATATGCGGGTATGGCGGAAGACTAAATGGGTGATGGGTAGTGATTATGTATGGGATAGCGGATTGCAACATGATATGCCAAGGCCAAAGAAGTCTGAAGTTTTGCCGTCTTACCATATTTATCAAATTGCCGGGAAGTCAAAAACTGAATTGGTAGAACCCCTGATCGATTCTATGCAACTTACCTGGCTCCGGTATCAGAATTTGAAAGCTACAGGTAGATTTTCGGGGATCAGCATTGAGTGGACGGCACTGCAGAACATCAAGCTCAAAGGGGAAGTGATGGCCCCGATGGAATTGGTGAAGATGTATTTTCAAAACAATGTCATGATTTACAAGGCTACCACGATGAGGGGACAATATTATAATCCATCATCCGGGAAGCCTGTGGATATTATACCGTCAGGTATTAATCAGGATATGGCTGCTATTTTGCAATCATTTCAAACTGATTTACAACTTATTCGTGAATTTACCGGGATTACTGAAATCGCATCTGGAACAGACATTAACCCCGAGGTGGGGTTGGGGATGTCAAAATTAAGTATTGGGGCTACTACCAATGCGCTAAAACATATTAATCATGGTTACAATCAGATTATTAAATCTCAGTCGTTGAACAATGTGTTGCGTCTTCAAATGATCGCCAAGGGGGGATATGTGGATGAATATTATGAAGGAGTTATCGGTAAGGCAATGTGGCATGTTATTAAGATCAGTAGTGAAAAGAGCATTACCTTATTTGGTTTTGAGATTGAAAACCAACCATCGGAGCAGGAAAAGACGGAAATTCAGCAGGTACTTGAACGGGCTTTGCTCAGTCAAGCTATAACGGTTGGGGAATATTTCTATGTGAAACGTAAGGTAATGGCCGGGGGTAACCTTACGGCTGTTCAAACTTATATGGCATTTAAAGAAAATCAGCATAAGATTGAAGCTGCCCGTATGCAGGAACAAAACATGATGATGAACACCCAAATGGGGTTGCAGATAGAAGATGCCAAAAAGCAGGCTGAAATGGCTATTTCCAGGGCAAAACAGACTGAAGAAACACGGAAAAATATTATCACAGAAGGTTCAAAAGCTGTATTTGCTGCATTGGCTGATGGTAATGAAGACAAGGCAAACAAGATAAAAACCGAAATGGAAAGGATGTTAGCTTTTTATGCTGAAAATAGTGTTGCCAATGAAATGATACAACAGCAATTGAATTCCCCGGCCCCGCCACAACAACAACCGGCAGAAGCTCAATAGGAAAAAAATGGAACTTTATGTCAGATTTTTGAATTTAGTTGTATCTTTGTAAAAAAATACCCCAATGGCAATTGACTTATCAGTAACAGGTGGAAAAGAAATCCGTGATATTTCGGTTAAAAAATCAGATAATGGAGGTTATGTTCTTCGTTTTTGTATTTACACACCTTCCGGGGCGATCAGTGAATCCTCATGGGTTGACAAGGTACTTACCTATAGGGCAGACCAGAAGGATGTGATGATGGCTGATTTGGCCGCTTTATTGGATAAACAATTTTAATCTTTATGGCACAAACAATTGAAGAAATTCTGGCTGAAAATAAAGCCAAAAGTGAAACAACACCACCCGGTGAAACAACACCA
>AMWB02024062.1_pt1 | contig 12879 bp, 10 predicted proteins | sample 200311 | NCBI WGS metagenome assembly AMWB02 (sample SAMN02737377, study PRJNA173069) | bioreactor metagenome | biome: anode biofilm in microbial fuel cells | place: USA: California | collected 2010-12-16 | reverse complement strand
TTTACTCTGTCTATTGTCCTCATGCCAACCTTGAGAACTTTGCTCACCTGCTCATTAGTCACTTTCTGTGAGTAATTGCCTTCATCGCAATTTAACAGAATGTAGGCTGTCCGGAATGTCTGTGAAGTATGTGAACCTTTATTGACTATCCTCATAAGCTCTTCTACTTCCGTTTTGGTTAATTTAATGTTATATCGTATCATTTGTATATTTTCCTCAAATATACAAATACATTTTAATATTACGTCATATTATATTTAGCATAACACTAGTTATTAAATCGATTCTATTTCCTCTGGTGATGGATAAGAAATCAGGACCCCCTTATGCGGGCCCTTAAAAACAAAAAAGCTACCAGCAGCAGCAGCAGAGGTTTCGGTTTTAGTTAACAGGTTTTTGATGTCCGCCAGATCTTTGCATCCACCGCAGAAGATGGTTGGAATAGTCAGTCCTTTGCTGATTTTTTCAGCCAACTGTAGATCATAGCCACTCATCATGCCATCTCGGTCCACTGAATTTATCATTAATTCCCCGGCGCCACTGCCCTCTATTTGTTTAATGAATGAATTCAATGATTTATCATGCAATTCAAAATTTGCATGACTGTATACCTGATATTGCTTAAAAAGGTTTGTCTTTAAATCTATTGAGGCAACGATGGTAGAACTCCCGAATTTTTTTACAGCTTCTTCTAAAAACAATGAATTTTTTATAAGGACAGTGTTCAGGATAACCTTTTCTATACCAATTTTGAGAAGTTGTTCAATTTCCCCTAGTTCGCTTATCCCTCCACCGTATGCAAGGGGCATAAAACATTCAGAAGCGACATCTGAAATGAACCTGAAATCAATAGGTGTGTGGTATTTTGATGCATTAATGTCAAGGAAAATTAGTTCATCACATTGTTTTTCATTGAAGATTTTTACTGCATTTAGAGGGTCGCCAACGTACTGCTCATTTTTAAATTTCACTGTTTTATATAACCCCTTACCCTTAATCAACAAAACCGGGATAACACGAGCCCTTTTCATGAAATTTTTGAAAAATTCAACAATAATTGCATCCCAAAGTGATGGCTTTTTTCAGGATGAAATTGAACACCTATTATATTCCCATTTCTAATAACTGAAGGAAAGGTTAATCCATATTCCGTTACTCCTGCAATATTGAAAGGTTGCTTAGAATCAAAGTAGAATGAATGAACAAAATAGAATCTATTATCCTCAAGACCTGCCTTAAGCCCATTGTCATAAAACTTAACTTGATTCCATCCCATATGTGGAACTTTAAGACCTTCTGTTGGAGAAAATTTCTTAATATCTCCGGGAATTAAGTCTAGACCGGGTAAGGTACCTTCTTCGCTTTTGGTTCCTAACAACTGCATGCCAAGGCATACTCCTAGTATCGGAACTCCATTTCTGGCGACATTTATTATTGGATCTACAAGTTGCAGTTCTCGGAGACGCAACACCGCGTTATCAAAAGAGCCTACACCTGGCAGAATTATGCGTTCAGATCTTAGAATCTCAGAAGGCTTGTTTACCAATTGTGAATCTTGGCCGATTTTTTTTAGCATATTGATAATCGAACCAAGGTTTCCAATACCATAATTAACAACAGAAATCATATTTGCAGTGCTCTCTTATACACATCAATAATTCTGTCAGCAACACGGCTAAGGCTAAGTTCTTCAATGAAATCTCTGCCATTGCTGCGCTTGCCGGTTTGTAATATTCGAATTACAGCCTCAGACAATTCTTTGGAATTATATGCTTTTGATACATAACAATTGGCCAAACCACCGAGCCTTTCAGGTGCATCGCCGCAAGCGACGCTTATGATTGGCAAGTTGCACGCCATGGCTTCTTTCAAGGAGTTGTTCGAGCCTTCATGGAAAGATGTCAATAACATAGCATCAGCAGCATTATAATAATATACCAGTTCTTCATGATCAACCCCTCCGTCTATTACATTAAAAACTGCATTAGGTAGGCTTTCTTTAACTTTTGAAAAGGTTTTCATTGCCAGTCTGGCATTTTTAACCGGAGCTCCACCACTTCCAAAGAATAAAACTACTTTACAATCTGATTGCCACCCCAATTTTGTCCTTGCCTCTGCCAAAGGAATTAAATAAAAGTTATTAAAATCAACCCCATTTGGTACAACAGTTGTTTTAATTCTGAGCCTTAGGGGAAGGATGTTCTTCATCTCCTCTGACTTTGTTATAAGACTGTCGGCAAGATATGCAGCGATTATTGACAACGCCCTTGAAATTCTGCCGCTAAGTGTTATATCACCTTTGCTATTCACCAAACCCAAAAGATCACTTCCGCTGAAGGAAATGACTACCGGTTTAGATGCAAAAAGGATCGTCATCAAAGCCGTTGTAGAACCCCAAAATACATGGATTAGATCATATTTATTGCTATTACATAGCTTTCTGAGTTTCAAACCCGCTTGCCACAGTTTTAGAATGGATTTTCTATTTGAAAAATGGCCATAATCTATATCCAGTCCCTTTGCCAGTAAAGACTGCATTTGAGTATCAGCATTTATAATGTCGTGCTTGCTGTACCAATGGAATTTGTTATCATCGAAAGACAACCGTTCTACCAATGGGCCCCTTTCTGATTCTTCAGCAGAATGAATTATATTTCCAACGTGGATGTGAAAAATTTTACATTGCTCTATTGACGATACCACAGGCATAAAGTAACTCTGAATTTATTATTAATCTCCAAATTTAATTTGGTGCTTAAAACCATGAAGACGATTATTGCTAATATGCAGAATCGTAGTTTCCCTATTATTCATCGTTGTTCTTAATATTCGTTTTGTTGACGAGAATCATTGAGAGTCCAAAAAGTAACGGACTCAAATAAGTGCGCATAGCGGAATGAAAAGTTGTAAAAAGAGCTATCGTGTATAATGCAACCATCAACACACGAAAAAAGTCGAGCTTATGCTTCTTGTATATTCTATAACCAAGACCTAATAAAATCATTGAATAAACCAGTCCTAATACTCCATGTTCTGATAAAAGTCTGCTTATCTCAATGTGCGAATGAAATCCCTTTGACTTTTCCCTCAGGTGCATTGAGGCACCTACACCAACTCCAAAAACCGGATTTTCTTTCCATAGCTTCAAATCATCACTAAAGATCTGGAGCCTGTTGGAGGTAATAACATTAAGGGTCTTTTCTTTTCTTCCGGCAAGTGTGCCGGGAGTTTCACCCTGATAACGCTGAATAAGAAGACCGCCTGTAATCTTGTCTGCATAGATAAATGTAAATAAAAGTAAAAGTAAAATAGGGATTGCTGTCACCACCGATCGCCCAGGCTTGGAAGCTCCATCCGCACTTGATTTTCCGCGGTCAAGTATAAGCAATAATAAAATTCCTAATGCGCCCCCAATCATTCCGCCTCGCGAAAATGTAACCAGGCCCCGGAATATGAATAGTAACAACATTGCTAGATCAAGCCACCTGTAACCTGTAAGTTGCCAATTTTTTCTCCAAAAGAGAAAAACAAAAAAAGCACCAAGTCCCAGAGCTGTTGATACTTGATTTGTGCCGAAGCCCCCGGAAGTTTCAAAATTTGCCCCAAGTTTGAATTCTACTGTCTCCAGATTTGGGGTCTTTAAAATAACGAAGGCAAGCACTGATACCAGAGGGTAAAACATCAGTCTGATTGTATCAATGAAAGCATCTTTCTCGATCTCCTGTCTGCTGAAGAAGACCACTGCAAGAGCAACATTAATCGGACCGATCAAATTGAAAACAATATTTTTGAATGTGGTCTCTCCTGCTAAATCAATTAATGCACCAGGAAGAAGTAGAACAATCATCAGCCATCCGATATACCCTCTTCTGTAACCTTTTAACATTCCGAAAACAAGCAAAACCAGGAGCAGATATTTCCCCAATTCATAAGGTACAAATGGCGATGTACCTGACATTCGGGCAAGAAGCTCAAATGATGTTGCATAAGCAACCAGGAACACAAGGGGGACAAAAGTTCCTCCTGTACGTCTGAAAAGGCTTACCCATGTTGTTAGGAGCACAAAATAAAACCACGCTATGAGTACCCACGGCGTAAGCGTGCTGACAATGCCAAGTGCTATATGAAAAACCACCCAAAACAGAGGAGATCTGCTATTAAGGATGTATCTGATCATTCTGTAATTAGCATATTAAGTAGGACTATATACTCCTTAAAGAATTTATCTGGGCCATATTCTTTTTTTACATGTTCCCGTAATATTCCCCCAATTTCATCAGCCTGAGACTTGTTTTCGATAATCCATTTCAATGCGTTGGCAACTTCACCAAAATTATGAGGAGGGACCACTTTACCGTAACGCCCATTACCAACCACCTCTGCACATTGCCCCACATCAGTCACTACCACCGGCAAGGCTGCCATTCCATACTCGAGCAAAGCAACAGGAAGTCCTTCTGAAACAGAAGTAAGTACCCCGCAATCAGCTGAAGCAAGCAGCGAGGCTGTGTCCTCGACAGAGCCATGCATTTCAATAATATCTTCCAACTTGAGTTCTTTGATTAGCGTCCTGATCATGTCGCTATATTCCTGATTGTCAGCAGAACCTGCCAGAATGACCTTCAGGCTCTTCGGAAGATTCATTTCTTTAAGTTCTGCCACTGCCCTTATGAGTGTGGGATGATCTTTCTGCGGGCGAAGATTGGCAAGGCACACGATGGTGAACACCGCCGGATCAGCCTGTTTCGAAACAACATTAAGTAATGGGAAGTTATTGATCATAACAATTCTCTCAGAGGGAACCTTCATATTCTGTCGTGACCATTCAACAAGTTCCTGATTCACTGAGATAATCCCATCAATTTTGGTCGAGATTAGTTTATAAAAAAAATTTTTCTTCCTGTCATAAATTCTTATCCCGAGGTGATCATGCCAGATGATTTTAAGGCTTTTCAGGAATATTTTTGCCGCCACCGCCCAGAAAAGTGAGCTGGAATGTGCATGTACTACCGAAATTTCGTTATCCCTGATAATCCTGATCAGACTCCTGAAGGCTGCCAGATCAACAGGGCTCTTTTTTTTAAGCAAGCAATATCTAACCCCCGGAATTATGAATTTTTCAAGTGGTCCGCCTTTCCGCGATGCACATAATGTAACATCATGACCACTTTCATGAAGCACATTCGAAATGTTTACGCACATACGCTCAGCTCCTCCGGAGTGAAGACTGTCAATTAGTTGAAGAATTTTCAATTCAGATTAGGTTCATAATTTCGGATTCGAACTTTTCAAGTGTGTATTCACGAGCCCATTCCAGCGCCTTCTCAGATTTGAAATCATAAAAGGCTTGGTCAGAGAAATAATGTCTTATAATAGAAACTATCTCGCCAGCCTCGCCTGCAACAAGTTCACCCCTGTTTCCGTTGTCAAGCATCCATGGCACACAGCTAACGGGCGTTGTAATAGGTATGCATCCCCACCACATTGCTTCACTGACAGCCTTAGGCCAGCCCTCCGATCTTGAAATAAAAATGAGGGAATGGGCATTCTGCAGCACTTTTTTAACTGTCTCCGCATCAACATTGCCCAGTAAATTGGCTTTGTCGTGAAGACCATATTCCGAAATCTTCTGCTCCAGAAGATCTCTTTGCGGCCCGTCTCCACAAAATGTAAGAGTAGCATTTATCTTCTTCGCAAAAAGCTCCTTCAGGACTTCAAGACTTCTAAGAGGTGACTTGTTCTCTGTTAGCGTTCCAATAAAAGCCAGTTTGATCCCTTGGTTAAGAGGACTTTTAGATACCGCTGTCCGGTCTTTCTCAGAATAGGAAGCAGTGAAGAAAGGCTTAATGTTTTTTGTTTGGTCGGGCCAGTTCCCATAGACCAGCGCCGTCATATTGCGCGTGAGGAAGGTGTTTCTCAGAATCCGTTGCTGGAGCCTGTAGCTCCAAGGTTGTTTGCTGTTCCAGTCCCAGTTGCTTGCGTACTTAGCAGTTTTCTTTTTATGCGGAAACAAGATCTGAACAAAACAACCTATTAATCCGACATTCCCGGGGCATCTGAGGTGAATATGGTCTGCACTTCTCATTCCCTTGAAAACAGGTATGACAATCTTAGGAAGGGAAAAAATTGTCTTTAGGATGGCCTTCAGACTTAATATGTCAAATTGGGGGATTTTTAGAAAAGATATCCTGTCATGATCATATGATAAATCGATTGAACCGGGTGATCTGTTATTATCCAATGGTGCAACTATGATTACCTCATCTACATATTTCAACCATAAATTCATCTCCCTGACATAAGGGCCATAAGCATAAAAGTAGCCCTCAAATTGCTTGTGAAGAACATGTGTTACAATAAGAAAGGTCATTCCCTGATAAGAGTTTTATAAAACTCGATGTTCTGCTTTACAATCATTTCTATTGAGAAACGCCTTGCCACATCTTTTCTCGCTTCGCTACCAAGCTTTAACCCCAAAGACGGATTTTTCAATATTTGAAGAGTCTTGTCAGCAATATTCCTTGGATTCAGGGGATCACATAAAAGGCCTGTTTCCCCATCTCTGATTATTTCCGATCCGGGTCCGGTTCTGCTGGCCACAAATGCCTTACCCATTGCCAAAACCTCCAACCATGCCAATGGCATTGCCTCCATATGTGACGGAAACACACACACTTCCGATGCTTCAATTAACGCGGGGATTTGGTTGTTATCTACTGACCCCAGAAAACTTATGGATTCTCTGTCTCGTTCCTTAATAAATTGCTGAATCCAGTCAATATATGAAGACCCGTCAGGAAATTTCCAGTCGCGGCCAGCAATTACCAAATGAGCTTCAGATACCTCCTCACGGATTAATGGCATTGCCAAAATCAACTGACGGACTCCTTTTTTTTCACAGACTGTTCCGCCAAAAAAGATTCTTCCTCTGATTGCCTTCTTTGGATCAGCTGAATGAAACTTCAACAGGTCAACTGGATTATAAATTGCAGGTCCCCGCTTGTCAATGAAATTCAAATACTTTGCTGTATGATCAAGAACATAATTGCTAACTCCAATTATCTGGTCAGCCTTTCGGAAGCTCCTTTTCTCCTGGTAACTTTTCCATGAATTGATGCCTCTCATTTCCGATTCGGAAAAAAAATGATGCCCACCATGCAAACGAATGATATATTTGACTCCTTTTGTCTTTGAGATAAAAGCAAGCCCCAATTCGGTTGATTCAACAATATCAATAGGCTTATTCTTGTGAAGTTCCTTAAGTTTTTTGTTTACTGCCCGGGAACTTAGAAACCAAGTCATTCCCCGGAATTTTCTAAACGGGAGACGGTATATATTAACCCCTTCATCATTTTCAAATTCAAATCGCTTAGAATAATTAGTACCTATGACCGAAACATCAATACCACTTGCCACAAGATTTCTGCCGAGAGTTCTTATAAAGGTTCCAACCCCTCCATGTGGAAATGACTCCTTTGGGTATTCATGTGTCAGGAAACAGATGTGCATAGGTGTGATATGGTTTCAAGAGCATTAATAATTCTATCATTTGCCAGTTCAAGAGGATGCAGAGTGATCTTTTGATGCCATTTTTTACAGTCTTCCACAGCTTCAAGACTTTCATACGCTTCACCAATTTTCACTGGTATATCAGCCCTTGAATTGATCCATAACACAGGTTGAAGCGAACCAATACTTCGGAAATGAGTGAATTCATATATTTTGTGCACATCCCAATTGTCAATATTACCGACATTGTAGTTAATGAAAAGAGCCGGTTTGCCAAAAATATTAAAGTCAAATGCCATAGTGCTGCCAACATTTATGACCATATCACAGTGAAGAGCAGTGTTAACCAAAAGTGAAACATCCTCCTTTCCAGGAACTACACGGTCCCAGCCTGCATTTTTATTAACCGATCCCCATCGGGGTGCCACCGGGGTTAAAATATCACTGTTGGCATTTAGAACTTTTTCAAAACGATCCGACAAGTCTACAGGGCATCGTCTGAATAAAATATGTAAATTACTTTCTGACTTTCTGTTCCAATCCCGTACTGCTTCAGACAGATGACTTAGATAGATCGGGTCGAAGGGTGACGTTCTGGTGTCACCTCCTGAGTAACATATCCACTTCCTGTCTGCTGGCAGACCGCATTCTGACGCAAATCTTTCTCGGGATTTCTTTAAGGAATCATCAAAATAGGGAATAAACTGAGGCGTACCTGTGATAAGGATATTTTCAGGCTTAACTTCCGGGTAATATTGCAGAAGCTCATTCCTCATGTGCTCACTCCAGACCAAATAATGGTCAGCTTCAACAAACATAGTAGCCTTTGGCAGGTTGTCCCATGAATAAATAAAGCAGGCATTGCGTATATTAAGTGCTCTGGCTGCCAGAAGCGGGGCGATGGCATTTAGTGCCCTCTGGTGTGTACAAAGTATTACGTCAGGCTCTATAGATCTGAGTTGAGTAATGCATTTCCCAAAATAGGGGAGTTCTGTCATCCGTCGGAGATAACTCCTCTTTAAGCATGCCAGCTGCTTTCCTGATCTATTAAATAGTAGCAAAAATTTAACAAGAATGTGTTTTAGGACACCATTTATTCTTCCAATGTCCGGTCTGATTATGTACTCCAAGTAAATATTATCATTGAAATGTCTTGCCCAATACTTAAGAGTACCAGTTTGCCATGCTTTTCGCTTTGCTTCGATTAGACTGGTTGTAAAAGGTTCGGCAGGAAACTTGATTTTTTTTACTCTAGAGTCGTCAATTGGACTTAATATATCTTCATCAGCCCATACAATAATCTCGTGGCCAGCTTTTATAGCCTTGTCAATAAAATCAGTATAAATAAAGTTACGCACCCCGACACCGTCAGGGAGGAGAAGGAGAATTTTCATCTGCTAAATAAGACATTATCGATAATTAATTCTTTTTCTTCACGTATAAGATTGTTCATTTTAATCCTCCATTCTACCAAATCATAGCATGCATCCAAAACTTCCTTATCAAAGTCAAATTTAAGCTGGCTGCCATCATTAATCTTATCCAAAATATTCCTCCAGCTTTCCGGACTATGGGGTTTATCAATGAGATGCCCTAATGTCCCATTGCAGAGTAGCTCATGAATAGGATCTATATTTGAAGCAAAAATGGTGCAACCACATTTCAGGGCCTCTGTCAAAGAAATGCTATGACCTTCATGTACAAGAGTTGTAAAAAAATAGTAGTCTGATATTTGATACCATTGAGGTAATTCATCATTGGGAATTCTCCCAAGGAAATGGATATTTCCTTGCCTTAAAATGCGTGATGTGCCAATCACAAGAAGAACAAAATTTTCTGCTTCTTTCAAGGATGATTTATTCCATGCCTCAAGTAATATATGCAGTCCTTTCTTAGGCCTCTCCTGTGAAAGCCAAAGACATACAGTTTTGTTCTTATATCCAAGCAATTCTTTTTTCTTGCCTTTCTCCTGAGTAGATATTTTAAAGAATTTTGCTGAGTTAACACCATTAGGCAAAATTGTAATTTTAGGAGTGATATACGAGTATCTGTTAATTTCAAATTCATATGACTGCCTGGTAAGAAAAATTACATGATCAGCCATTTTATAAAACTCTAATCCCTTTTCATGATTAAAAAAATAAGAATATCCATGAATAGAAAAAATTATCCTACACTTATGCCTCAATCTTTTCTTAGTGAGGTATGTATGCAAATCTTTGAGTAATCGTATATTATCTAATATTTTTATGATCGCATTACTATTTTCTTCTAAAATCCACTTGACATTTTTTAAATAACCAATATACTTGAATTGGCCAAAATGGTTTCTGATCCGCCTCCAAGATTGAGATCGTATTATAATATATTGTATGTTAGTATGTTGTTTTAGCTTTTTATCTATTGGTGGACATATAATAAAATCTATTTCATTTGAATGAGATAATAAGTCATCATAACGTGTTGTCCAGCTACCAATTAAATGAAAGGGCATGGGGAAGGTTGAAAGCAAAATACATTTATTCATTTGTAAATTCTTTGATATTTTTTTTCTCAAACCGTTTCTTAAGTGCTTCCCTAAGATTATTAATTTCCTTCATGAAAATCATAAATCCTTCTGTCTTGAGTAATTGATTAACGATAAAATAAAGGCCAAAATACACAATTGTACTAAAGATGAAGGTAATAAAGTGTATCTTAAATTCAAGATTTATGATTTCAATTAATAGGGAAATAATTACTCCTATAATTAAGTAAGGAGCTAGTGGCAACAATTGATGTCCAACAGAAATATTCAAGGAACGACCAGTATAATACATATTTACAAGAACAGAAATAATACCCGTAATAACAAGACTTATCAGATAGCCCCTCAATCCAAACATGAAGCCAACTGTCAACCCCATTAGCCCTATAATCTTTTTAATTACTTCAATTCTAAGAAATGACCTTGAATCACCTGATGCCTTAAGCATATTAAGGGAAGCAGAACTTACAGGATAGACAAATCCACTTAAACATAACAACCTAAACATTTCTATAGAAGCTTCCCACTTTGGACCCAAAAGTGTAAGTATCAATGATTCTGCTGACACAAATAGCCACCCCAACAAACAGAAAGTTGTAAATGCTATAAACGTCTCAGCTTTCAGGCTTTTATCAATTAGTTTTTTATTATCGTTTTTTATTTTTGCTAATGCTGGAAATGTTACAGTATCGACACTTTGCGATGAATATTTGATTACAAATTGATTTAGAGATTTTGCCTTGGAAAATAACCCGAGATCCGTTGCAGTAAATAATTTAGCAATTATTAGAGAATCTAATTGCCTGTAAATTGTATCAATAATCCCCGCGATCAGTAAATTTAAACTAAAACTCCATAATTCTTTGATCGCCCTAAACTGAAACTGAAGCTTTGGCCTCCATGAGCTAATAAACCAATAGTAGATTGTCACTACCAGTCTGCCAATAATAGTTTGGGCTACGAGACTCCATACACCGAATCCCGTTATAGCCATTGAAATACCTATTGTTCCACTCACACCTGCACCAAAAATTCTTGCTTTTGCTAAAACATTAAATCGCATGGCTTTTCTTAGCCTGGCTTCCTGCACTGTAGAAAAGCTTGTTATTAATAAACTTAAAGCTAGGATTCTAATAAGATTGGTGATTTCATTATTATTAAAAAATCGTGCAATCAATGGCGCAATTAAAATAAAGATTGCTGTCAAAAATGCTGCAGCCCAAATATTTAGAAAGAATGCTGATGAATAATGAATTTCTTCAGGTTCTGAACGTTGAATAAGCGCCGAGGCTAAACCTAGATTAGTAAACAATCCAGACATTGCAATAAATACCATAGACATCCCTACCAATCCAAACTCGGCAGGTGACAATATTCTAGCAAGAATTATACTAACAATAAGGCTAACAACCTGACTGATAATCCGACCTGAAAAATCCCAAGCAAAAGATTTCAGAACTTTGCCAGCCATAAACACCTATTATGAGAAATAATAGTAATGTTAGTGATCTTGAAATTATCAAATGGAAATACCAAATCCTATTATTAGAAACGCAATTATGGCTTATAAATCATTATTTAAACCATTTTCCTGCCCTGAATTATTTTCAGGAAATTCATAATTTTCTTTCATTAGTGTCCACTTAAATAATTAATAAGTCATTGTAAAGGTCATAAAATAAGAGATATATATAGATTATTTCAACGTGTCGATTTGAAATTGTATATAGCATCCGATAAGCAAAGTCGGGTGTCATGAATCAAGGCAAGTATGTTTTCAGTCAGCTCGTTGAATTTCTTCCGAAGAGGGTTTTTGATTGGATTGTAATGCAATATCAAGGTGACAAATACATCAAGTCGTTCAGTTGCTGGAATCAGCTTCTGATTATGATGTATGGTCAGTTGTCTGGCTGCGAAAGCCTGAGAGAACTTGTCTGTGTAATGACTGCTCATTCTCAAAAATCTTATCATCTCGGTTTTGGTAAATCTTCTATAACCCGCAGCAACCTTGCCAAGGCAAATGCGAACAGGGACTGCAAGATCTTTGAGGAATTTGCATATAAAATGATATCTGTCGCCCAGGAGAAACGTATTACCCGGGAGTTCGTAATTGCCGGCAGATTTTACGCATTCGACTCTACTACCATAGACCTGTGCTTGAATCTTTTTTGGTGGGCAAGCTTTCGCAAGGCAAAAGGCGGAATTAAAGTACACACCCTTTATGATGTTGTTACTCAGATCCCAACATTTCTTCATATAACCCAGGCCAAAGTCCATGATATGAATGCCATGGATGAGATTCCTTATGAGCCGAATGCATACTATATCTTTGACAGAGGTTACTTTGATCTTGCACGACTTTTTACAGTCAATCTCATCGGTTCCAACTTCGTAATAAGGGAAAGAGGTCATCTTCAATATGAAATTGTGGAGGGTGAAGATCTTCTTGAAGGCCCTGATAATATTCTCTTTGACCAAACGATACGTCTTACCGGACAACAAACAGGGAAAAAATATCCAAGTCTTCTCCGGCGTATAGTTTACTATTCTACGGAACACAACAGGAGCTTTACATATCTTACTAACAGCTTTGAAGTCAAAGCCGAACATATTGCCTTGCTTTATAAAAATCGATGGCAGGTAGAGTTGATTTTTCGGTGGATAAAGCAGCATCTGCATGTAAAGTCTTTCTGGGGAATTACCGAAAATGCTGTCAGAATACAAATATTTTCGGCAATCACAGCATATTGTCTTGTCGCCATTATCGAGCATGACCTTCGTCTTAATCGCAGTACTTTTGATGTTCTCCGCATCCTGAGCATGTCGCTTTTCGATAAAACCCC
>AMWB02024066.1_pt1 | contig 12880 bp, 12 predicted proteins | sample 200311 | NCBI WGS metagenome assembly AMWB02 (sample SAMN02737377, study PRJNA173069) | bioreactor metagenome | biome: anode biofilm in microbial fuel cells | place: USA: California | collected 2010-12-16 | reverse complement strand
TGCCCAGGAAAAACCTGCAATCTCTCTGGCAACAGCTGTTTTTGCAACATTTGTCTTTTTCCCTTTGGCCATTAAATATTGATAACGTGTGCAAAGTCGGCACTGAGCTTTCCACGAAATATTAAGAACTTCTTTTGGTAAATCTTCTTGCCGTTTAAGAATTGCTCTACTTTTTCTTGCGGCAAATCGATATGCATGAGCTGCTTCCACTAAGGCTCTGCGTACGTGGCCATTACCCGTCTTGGTAATTGCGCCTTTTTTCACCTGCTCACCGCTTGAATGTTCAGAGGGGATAAGACCAAGAAAAGCCATCAGCTTTCCTGGATTTTCAAAACGAGTCAGATCGCCAAGCTCTGCTGCTATGGTTGCTGCAATAATAAGAGAGATCCCCCGCATGGACTGAAGGGCCTTGATCAATTCATGCAATCTGCTCTGCTGGGATTGTTGTCGTATTTGCTCCGTTAAGCGCTGAACACGATTGCCGCAGTCAACGACAGTATCGATATATTCTTGAAATACTATCTGTTGCGCAGGATGTGGCATAGCAATATCAGCCAACCAGTTGAAATGGGCTTTTGTCCATTTACTTCTCCCTGAATAGACGACGTCATGTCGAAGAAGAAATCCACCAATTTGTTGTTTTGCTGTTCGAAATGCACGAGTTGCATCTTCTCGAGCACGGACTAAATCGCGCAAAGCTTCATCTTCTTCAGTTGGGACGTATACAGGTGTAAGTTCACCTGCTCGATGCAACCTGGCTAAGGAAAGGCTATCGCGCCTATCGTTTTTCAACCGGTTACCACTTGGTTGCGGTATTTTGGATGGAGCAACAACAGCACAATCCATATCATTATTGGTCAAATAGCGATAGATGCCATATCCACATGGGCCCGCTTCATAAACAAACCTGAGGACGGCTCCTTTTGATATAAGTTTACGGATATCTGACCTCACCATCACGACCTTCATCGGCGATTGCAATTGATATTGAGTTCTTGTGGACATCTAAGCCGATATTCTTTATTATTTTCTGCATGACCTGCCTCCTTGATTTTGGCTCTGAGTTGTTGGTTGAGTCTACAACTTAACCCACGTTTGCAAGGCAGGCAGGTCTATTTTTGCTTATGTGTTAACCATTATATCTATCAATCATTTAATGTTGGTAAATTGGAGCAACTACCCCCGGTAATAATCTGCAAACATCAATAATTTTCAATGCTCCATTTCGATTAATTTTTCAGCAATTCGCAACAGCACCCCAAGGCTCTGGACGAGTCGCCGAAGAGAGATTAAAGGAAAGGGGGAGATAGTTACAAAACCTGCAACAGCCGCTCCAGCTCTTTCAGCTCTCTATCGGCTTGGACAAACAAGAGCTCGGCCTCGTGTAGGTTGACTTTGGCCTGTTCTGCGCTCTCTTCGTGCTCATTGAGCCTCCTGACGTTGTCGTAGCCCATGTCTGATATGTCCCAAGCAAACTCGCTGTTGGTTGCGGCTTCGAGCTGGTCTAGTTGGAGGGAACGGTAGTAGTCGAAACATTCACGGATCTCTTCTGCCACCAGACGAGCCTGCCCGAAATCTCTTAAATAGCAGTTGCACCAAGTCATCAGGAGAGAGGTCCGGATATATTTTTCCAGGTTTTCATTCTTATCAAGCTTGCCTAGGTTCCAGATGCCGAAGAACCATTTGGTTTCGTGCTGAGCCGCTCTCTGGTACTTGCTGCGCGCCTTACGTAAGTGGAAGACTGCTTCGGCTATATTTCGTTCAGGAGCATTGCTTTTGCGGGCATGAGAGAGTGCTTCTCTTGCGTCTTGGTAATCCAGGTCGCCTAATTCGGTAAAGATTGACGCCATGCTGTCATCGCTGAGCAACGAGTTCAGAAAGCTTATGCCGCCCAAGCCTGCCTTGACCATTTTGATTGCCCCAAGGAATGTGCTTACTGGCTCCATAGGAAACTCCTTTCTGTAGGAATTGCTTTCTCGAATCTATGTGCGTTTGCTAAAATTTTATTCACTTTCTGCTAGGAATCAACCGGAACTCGCTTCCCATACGAAAACGATTTGCCAACAAGAGATGTCATGAGAAATATTTTTCTGGGTCTGCAGCTGATCACCCAATTAGAGCGTTAGGCAAATTGCAAGATAGTAACTGAAACACGACACGATCTCTCGAATCTCTGCCCGCACTGCTACGAAAGTATTATCAACGCCGACGATGGTCTGAAATGGAGCAATCGGAATTATTGATGGTATGGAAGCATCTGGTATTTCAAAATGCATTTTTCTTGTCAGGTTATCGTTGATTTCCTAAAAGTTAAAAGCACCTTTTTGTGTTGCTAGGTTTTTTGGATAACTGATTGATTCCCTTCACTGTAGCAAGGTCAAATAGAGAAGAAAAAAAGAATAGTCAGAGCTTAGAAGTGGCAATAGTAACGTAGATCAAACCTGCGCTGCGCGGCTTTATCGCGCGGCGTCCAGCGAATGAAAGGAAGGATGTTGAGCGCCGGGTTAGACCTCATGTGGTGCAAATGCTCAGCGACGGCAGCTTTTCCCAGACAAGCGCTGCAGTAGCAGGGACTCCACCAAAGACCAGAGGTGGCGTGCTGAGTGTGAGCTTGTTCCCATCAATGTCAAAAAAACGTTCGATGTCGCTACCAGTCCAATTTGGAAAGAGGCTTACGTTTGCGTGGTGGATTACGCGATTACCGTGAATGGTATATGGACCTGCGTAGCCAACGTACGACTTCATCGCGGCTTCAAACTCCTGCGGCGTTCCAGCCATGACATCCGGTGCTCCGAAGACGGGTCTGCCTTTCTTCATAAATGAGCCAGCCATGTATCCGTCCAGACCGTACATCACTTGGCCTGTCAATTCTTTTCCCCAAGGATGCTTAATCGTTCCATCCTCCAATCGGAGTTCGAACGAAACCAGCTTCCATGTGCCTACAAGTGCATTTCTTATCGTCATTCCGAATATTTCCTATGATTTTGTGTGTGAAGTCTAACGCCTTGCTCACCAACTGTATCGAGTCCGCGTACAGCAACTTGTTATGTTTTTGATTACTGGACTAAGAACTCTAGTTCAGGTGAAGTTTTGCTAGGAATAAATTCAGTAACTTCATAGCTAGCCAAACCATAAATTTAAAATGGATCTTCTGATAATACTTGATCTAAAGCTTTTCTACTTTCAGCTCGAGCTAGGATTACTCCACCTGTCCGAGGTACTTTTCTGCCGGATGCGATGAATACACCATTGGAATATTGCTTGTTCAAATATTCAATATGGCTATTTGGGTGCTTATCAACTTCACTCATATCACAAACATATGTAAGGGAAACTACAAACATGATTCGAAACCATCTTATTCAAATTTAAATATTATAAACTCAGGTTTTCTACATCTACCGCATTTATACTCAAAACGTGAGTGAAACATAACATTGTAATAGCCTGCCAGAAAATGTGCTTTTCTCCTTAGGAATGCGCTTTATTCCGGGCAGGTCTATTGAAGGTTAGTCTTTTGCCAGGAATCCTTCATGAAACACCGTAATGCCTTGCGGTACCTGATTGGTAAAAGGCAACGCAAGAAAAAACTCTTGAGGAATCCCTTCGTACATTAATTCTGGAAAATTCTGAAAACCGAACCGATCATAGTAGTTCGGATCGCCCACAAGGGCACAACCTTGGCCGCCCAATTCTTTCAACATGGCCAACCCGTTGTTTATAAGGGACGTCCCAATGCCTTGCTTATGATACTCCGGCAAAACAGAAATTGGCCCGAGACCGTACCAGTCTATTGTACCGTCTGAAATTGATACAGGCGAAAAAGCGACATGTCCGGCAACTCGGCCGTCTATTTCCGCTACAAGCGAAACGGTCAGAGCACCTGCAACACGTAATGCCTTTATAATAAATTGCTCTGTGTGATTGCTAATTGGAAGAGTCTTGAAGGCAGCGATTGTAACCTGTGATATTGCCTCACTGTCTGCATCTTTTTCTTTTCTTATGATCATTCTAACTCCATATCGAGGGTCGTTTGTTAGGTTGCTATGCGATTGATTTTTAAACGTAAATATAAGAAGCTTTTCAAGCATAAAGTACATTTTTTATATAAGTACAAATTTCTTCCATCGCCTTAGTTGCCTCAGGAAAAAGTGGGGCACAGACTGGATAACAATGGAACATGCCGTCCCCAATTTTTAGCGTGATATCCACACCAGCATCTTTCGCCTTTTCCACAAAATTTACCGAGTCATCGAGAAGTATCTCATCTCCTCCGACATAGATAAGTATAGGTGGAAGATCGTGAAGATCTCCATAAAGAGGAGATATCCACGGCAACCCTGGATCATAATCTCCACTGTAATGTTTGCTGAATGCAGTCCATGTTCCGTAGGGAGAAAGACATTTAGGGGCATTAGTTTCATAGGAGTTAGCTGTACATTTAAGATCTGTCCAAGGAGAAAGGGCCACTGCGGCCCGAGGAAGAGGAAGCCCATGATCTCTAATAGCCAGCAATGCAGCCAAACACAGACCTCCCCCGGCAGAATCACCGGCAAATACTATATTGGAGGGTAGTAATCCTTGGTCAAGCAACCATCGGTATGTTGTAAGTGTATCTTCCAGTGCGGCGGGATACTGGTGCTCGGGGGCAAGTCTATAATCAAACAACAGAGCTCCAATATTGGTCCCTTTAACAAATTTAGAGACATGAATCCGGTGATCGGAGCAGGAGCCGGAAACATAACCGCCCCCATGAATAAACATTATCACCTTTTCTCTATCTCTATTTGTTCCGCTAGGCACTATCCATTCAGCAGTGATTGTATCAATGATAATAGGCTCAATTTTTATGCCATTCGGTATTCTTCCAAATCGTTTTGCTCCCTGTTCACACTCCTCCCGAAAGTGCAAGATGGATTCTTTTTTTGTCCAATCTGTTTTTTTTGGCTTGAGCCGGAATTGAAAAATATGACGATTTTTAAGGAGAAAAATTACAAGACGACTTCGCCAACTTAACATGGTTGATCCTCAATTTTGATAAAGTTTAGGAGGAAGAAACATTCTTCCTTGCCGGATAATGTCCATGAGGATAACCAAAGAAAGCTGCGCTGTATTGGAGAAATGCGACAGCGTAAAAAATTATGGCCTATAACGATGGATAATACGGGTAGATGGCGAGCTATCAATTGGCATTGGATCACACGCCTCGGGATCGCCTGGCAGTTTCCCGGTCAGCTCCTTAAATTCCCTTATCATGTGGGACTGATCTGCATAACCGCAGGTGTAGGCTAATTCCCCCAGAGTATTATAGGTGCCTGTATAAATGTATTCCATAACCTTGCGAAGACGGACATGGCGGATCATCTTTTTGGGCGACAATCCAAGTTCGTTTTGAAAAAGCCGTTCAAGAGTGCGTACGTGGATTCCGAGCTGATACGCCAGTTCGGATATCTTAAGCTGGCCACTTTGGCTGCGGATTGACTCAGCGGCCAAAAGGCACCGCTCGTCCTTTGAAGATGGAAGAGCGGTGCGAATCAAATTCTCCATTATACTTTGCCTATCCTCATGATTCTGCAATTCAGATAATTGAAGAGAAAGTGCTTCAACGCTTTTTCCTGCAATTGATTCTACATCAACTGTACGATCCACCATGTCTGCCTCTTTAACGTCAACAATTCGTGGAGCCTGACCAGGATGGAATCTGAACCCGAAATAATCCGATGTGTGGTCGATTTCGATGGTAGCTTTTTCGGTAATCGGCCCAACCAGAACCATTCGATACTTCAAACGGCTAAATCGAAAAACGAGCTTAACATTGCTATCGGGATATACTTCGTAGAATGACCGGTTTTGTTTTCCGGTACTCTTCTCTGACCAACATAATTCGATACAATGCATTAAATCTGAAGGTGGTTTACCTATATAGTATGTGGGCATTTTCGTCTATAATTTGCTAAGTGGCTAAGTGTCTCCCTGAAAAAGACGTCACGATTTTTCCGATATCGATAGCATCATTTTATTTCTTGGCATTATCACCCAATCACTTGTCCGCATGTCTTTTTCGAAAAAGGGGACGGATTGATTAGTTCTTAAGAAGAATACGATTTTCTCTGCTTTTGACAATAAAATTACTTAAGTGGATTCATTACAATACCATTAAAAACATTGGGTTGTCCTAGAATGACCTGTCTCTGGACGACCTTATTTTCATATCCATCTGCCTCGACAGTTAAACGATACTCACCCTTTGGCAGATTATAAAATGCAAAGAGTGTTTTTGTAGCCCAGTCTCGGCGGTCCAAAACATTTTCCACAAATTTGAATTCATTTTCCTTCGTTGGAACGAGTGTACGGTCGACTCTATCCCCGGTTAACCTTATCGATCTGATAGTTATGTTTTCTTCGGGCAACATGTATGTACCTGCAGGATTTTCGTCTTTATAAAATTTTTGCCTTATAAAATCGACAATAGAGCCATCGGGCTTTAACTCGAATGTAGTGGTAATTGTTCCATTTGACTTGATGGCAATCTTGATACTCACAGGTTCCGCTCGAAAGGACTCGGCTAACAGGCTGATGTTATAGATACCTGGCGGAAATGGGCCAAAGGTTTGTCTGCCTTTATAGCTTCCCATGTTGATGAAAATACCGTCGGCTGGCCCACATCCTATGGGTGAAAGATAGAGTTGCAAGGGACCGACTTGACGTTCTTGATTCGACGCAAGATGATAATTTACCGCTAGCATGCCCCCTGGCTTTAGAGAACCGTTGGCCTTTGTTTTTTCACTTGACGCTAGAATAGTGTTGATTAGGGATGCAACACTTCCACTGGTTAGAATATTGTTATGGTCTTCATTGAAACCGTAAATCATTTTGGCTTCTGCCTGCACTCGGGGATCAAGCTCACTCGCCAATGTGACGACACCGTCATTGTTGGGACGTAAAGGATTGTGATTTCCCTCATGTCCAAAAAGTAAGTAAAAGTCAAGGGTATCTGGCAAAGTTTTTCGATAAATGGATTGGACAAATTCACTCTGCTGCCCCAAATCTTTCCACGCTGGTATCACTCCAGGGGAGTATTTAACCCCTATCTCCGACAAGCTGTCACCACCCCATGGCGTCGAAACGGAAATAAACTTTTTTATCTCAGGAAACTGCCGACCATAGTCAACAAGAAATGACCTGACAACCAGTCCCCCCATACTATGCGCAACAATGTATAACTCTTTGAATTTGTATTTGGCCTTAAGATTATACATTTTCCAGTACAACAGATCTGCCATGGATTTAAGGGATGCCCCAGAGGGGTAATAATAAAACCAGGGTTGATATCGATTCTGATCTATATTTGAAACTAAATAATCCCAACCGCGTGGCGAACCGGTTGCGCCGTGAACATAGAGAACAGGAATCTTTGTGGGATCGTAAGGTTGCAGAAAATAGACGTTGCCCCCATTTTCCTTGAAAAATTCCAGCGGCTGCCAATAGCCTTTAGCTCCGTTTTCATAATCAAATAAAGGATCATTTAAATCGGCAAGAGTCCCGGGAGACGTGCTATGTGATGTATCAGATTTCTTTGTTGCGACCAAAGTTCCAGGTGGAAAATCTATATTGCTATTCTCTTGTTTTTCGATGGAAATATTTAAATTAATAAGCACACCACCAGGTTGTTCAACCAGAAGACCTTGATCACTGTACTGTCCAGATGGTTCTCCGTGCTGATATATCGAATCGCGGTTAATATCAACAAATGCAAAAATAAAATATTCACCCTTTGATACCATTAATTCGTATGGCCCAGCTTCATGCAACTCAGTGTAGTGTGCAATATTACGATGTGACCCGACTTTTGAATAGGCTGCAACCATAATAGGTGCGTTACCCGACGAAACTGATTCAGTAACTGTTCCGACAAGGATCGTGGAATTATTGATAGTCTCGACTTCTTGACGAAGATTGTAAATCGAACAGCCTGTTAGCCACAAGGAAACAAAGCATGTTAAGCCGATCATACGAAGTAGTACAAAAGAATGTATTAAATTTGATTTTGGATTCATTATTTTCTCATATCCACGTGACGAGCAAAAAATTATAATAATGAGGGCCTGACCGAAGCTTAAAGAGATCCGTTATTTTACTGCTATTTATCGTAATTTTCCATTGTAAAACCAGAGCAAGTTAAGTGTACTTCTCATAGAAGTGGTTCCGAAAAATTAAACAATCCGCAAGGTGGGAAATCTGCTGCGAGTAGGGAACAAGAATAAAGGAGCAAAAAACGGTAAAAAGGTAAAAAGATGTCGGTGGTCAAAGAGTTGAGTCGGTAATTTCCGTACTTTCTTAAGAAGTATCTTCTACCCCCATCCGACTATATGTCTCTTGGTAATCTTAACATTTCAAGACCAATTTCGAATTTAGACTTCCTGACCAGTTTAAATTCGTTCTTTATCCAAAAATACTCCAGATATGGAGCATTTTGGGATTGTTGAAACAAAAGAGTATTTACCCAAAATTTAGCGACAAATGGAGTATTTTGAAACTCAAGATGCTTCCAGAAAGTATTTGATGGTCACTTCGACGGAAGCGTTAGGCAGCGAGCTTGATAGTAACTGACTATCGGTCGGACTTCTTGCAAGATAACACGACAGTGACAAACTGACGCGCTCTGTCCTGGAGGGATGTACCGCCACCTTTTTTTAGCTATCTGCCCGAATCACCATGCCATCCTTTAGTATTACTCCTGGACGGTTGTTATTTTTTAAAAGTTTTTTTGGGTTTTAACCCATTGCTTAAGTAGGCATATTTTTTTTTACAGATTCTGACGTTCAGGGCGAACGCGCCGCTTGATTCTCAGTTCGGGGTTAATCCGGGTCGTAAGTCGCTTCGCTCCTTAAGTCCCGGGCTTAACCCCTCCCTCGCCTCAAGACAGCGCGTTCGCCCTGAACGTCAGAATCTGTAACACTCAAATACCACTCTCAAAGTAAGGGGTGATGTCGGCCGGGGCGGAGATATTTTAAGTCGTTATTAGATTGGATAAGTGTAGCAGAGGCAGTATCCTGGCTTTGGTAGATCCTGGTGCAACACTGTTATTATTCGAGATTCGTGTCGAGTCTGGTTCTCACTGTGCTCATTGGGTTAGATTACTGACTGAAGTGAATCTCTGTCCCGGAGACTTCTTCGACTATGAAGGGCAGGAACAGTCGCCCCGCGGCCCGGCGTCAGCCGCACGCCACGGGAATGACTGTTTCTGCCCGGCATGGCCGGTGAAAGAGTATAAAAAATTCTTTATTGCCTGTCTTCAGTCTATTAAATGACAATTTGGTAGACGGATCCACTGCAGAGCTAGAATTAGCCACGTATGCTTTTTATTCTGTGTGCATGCCTAGAATATCATTCCAGTTCGGATCTTTGACCAGAGAGCCATATGAGGCGTCACAGTTGACATTGTAGTTTGCTGGATCAGTTGTCTGATATATGGATGTCATTGAAGGGCATGTAGTATAAGGCGCCATCATCAGTAATGCGATAAAGGGCTTGGTGAGATTCTTTCTTGTTTCAGTGTTTTGCCGGTATGTCGCAGAATAGCACCAGGTGCCTATTCATATATTTGGGCATCTCTCATTGTTCCAGGCTCACTTAGTCAGGTAGACCCGAAATCCCGCTATGCTGCTGTGCTACCTAACAGGAAACAGTACATTCTTGGATATGAAGAGGATATGCACACAGGTGATAAGCTATCGGGTGAATATCGAAAATAACCGGCTTAAATCGATTTTTAGTATATCGGACTTGAATACTCACCTCTGGTTCAAATGAATGAGTGCAGGCGATGCCAGATTGGGCAAAAAACGGTGTTTTAAAATCACTGTTTTGACCTTGGTTCGGTGGATGATCGGTTTGGCTGAAATGTTTGGGAGAACTTCTATATACTTCTGTAATGAGATAGGTTTTTTGTGTGGCAGAGCCGCCGGCAATACAACACACGGCTGTGAGCTGCATGATTATTCGATTATTGTGATTAGCCGGTGGGGTAGGGCATCAGCTGAACCAGCTGTGGTTTCTGGATCCAAGACCAAATGAATCATCCACTGGTATAGTCTCCAGGCGGACAAGTATGAGAAGTATCGGGTGTAATACTGAAGGACAGGGAACTTCTCCACAAGATCTATCCAGTTGGCAGGGAAAAAGCGGTTAGTATATAGGGCTGGTATCGGAATTGGGGTGGATGTCGTTAGTATATCGGGGGTATATCGTATTAGTAAATAGATCAATCCCTCTCTATATCCTTATATGCTTGGCAAGCATTGCCGGTATCATACATCAAGGCCATGCCAGACTATCTATCTCATGGTGTAGTCGTGTTCCTCTGATGCAAAAGGCAGAGTACAAATGATACTGGCCACTGGCCACTGGATACAAACCCGTGCTGAGAATAGATTTGCCTTTTGTTGGCTTTGCTTTCAGGTCGGCAGCTACACGTCCCAGGGATATTGCGTACTTGGGTGTTCATGAGAATGGTGGGGTGTTTCTTTAATGCAGGGGCTAAGAGTACCTGCATTGGGGGGTGGGTAGAATTAAACGACTGCAGTGTCGTATACTGCCTTCATACCTTGATGAGTAATTTTCAACTGCGCTTCGACTTTTTGGACACCCGGGACAGACAACACACTCCTAAAGGAGTGTGTGTTGTCTGTCCCGGCTGATGTCAGCGGGACAAATAGCACTTGTTCCTATGCTGTCCCAGTCGTCTCGGATTATGAGTATGGTAAGTTTAGTGCTAGTTATGGTGCTAATATTGTGTTGAAAATACTGCTTATTGCCTACTGCGGAGGTGGTTTGACAAATGTCCCAGCCATGTCCCAGTGTGCAAAATCCTAACATTATTTTCATCAAAAAATGGTCGAGACGGGACACGTTCATTTGTCCCGCCTACTCACTTATCTGGATTGATTATTTCTTTACTTCGGTTCAAACATGCCATTCTGGTCTTCAATAACTAAACCACACTTAAACAGATATTTTTTTGCACGATTGTAAATCTTCCGCAGTGAATCTTTATCGGTGGATGATGAAATATTCATCTTTATAGCATGATCACGCCAAGTATCAGAAGGGCATGGGGTTTGACCGTTTTTTTGCAGATCCTCAAGCGCATCCATGGCAATCTTGTTTTGGCCGGAAAGCTTGGTCGATTTCGGAGAGGTGGATGCAACTTCTGGCTCGATGATACAGGTGGTTACCTCGTCGCCATCCTCGTCGTAAATTCCGATCCCAACCTGTGTCAGTCTGAAGAATAAATTTGACGCTGAGGGGCTGGTTTTATTTTTTAATCCAGAAAGTTCCAGTATACTATCCTTCGGCTTGAGAATATAATTTGCATCCAATGCTCCTGGCAGAACACTACTGCCTCGTGGGCGGTCCTTGTTGCTTAACCCTGTATGATGGATAAAAAGAATGGTACTGTCAGCCACTTTGCGAACTCTGTCAGCAGCGCGAATAATTCCAGCCATATCCTTGGATGAGTTTTCATCTGCCGAGCCAATGTTGCGACTTAATGTATCGAAAGCGATAATCACAGGAGCGCCATACAGGTTTGTTAAGGACTGAATCCCTTTCATGAGCTTCTTCACCTCGTCTTCATCAGACAATGTAGCTACCTTCTCTGAGATAAAAAACGGTAGATCCTTTCGGTTAATATTATGCTGCTGGCACCAGGCCTCAAGTCTGTATTTGATGTCGTCGAGGCCCTCACCTGGCACGTACACAACTGGGCCCTGTGTCTTTACCAAGTGACCGTGCCAATCTATACCAATGGCTACTGAAGCCAATAAATCAATCGCCAGAAATGTTTTTCCGCGTCCAGGTTCACCATTCAGGGCAGCCAGAGCGTTTGCTGGTAAAATTCCCTTAATTATTTCCTTTCTTGGTTCCAGAGATAATGCGCCGGCTGTAATAAATGGCCATGGTTCTTTGGCTGGATTGACTATGGGCTTAGTGTTCACTAACTCCTTTTGAAAAACTGGAGTTCCGAGGTCGGCGTTGGCATAAAATGTCCCAAACTGGTTTTCGGTCACCGGTTCGAATGGATCAATAAACTTCGTACCATTGTACTTATCGGGCGATGCCAGCATTTCGCCTGCTGTTATTTGGCTTCCGTCAACAAGGTGTAAAACATAATCGGGAGTAGGGTCCATGTTGCAATGCCTGGTAGTGGCTGGCTCCTCTTGCTGGAAATCAATTTCGGATGAATTCAGGTTCAAGGTCGCCTTTTTCGATTCATCATTGTGACCATCTTCCTGTACTGTTTTCGCTAATGTCTGCTCGTTTAACGCGCTTACCACAGATAATTGGGCTGCTTCAAATGTAGTTGATTGCTCCATTAAAACATTCCTCCTTTCACACATCCTACGTCAGGAAAATGCGAAGGATTAATAATGACACAGGTGGGACCTGTGATTAAGTTAAACCAGATCGGTGCAGAAACAATTAGATGGCCGACTGTGTTTCGATCGTTGATCGTTTGTAATGCCACTTGACCACTGTAGGCGTCTGAGATATACTGACATTGATTAGTTTTGTTATATATGCCCCGGAACGGCCTGCCAGCCGTCCGGGGTTCGTTGTTTGTGAGCATGGTTATACCTCCAGTCGAGAAATGAGCCACGAGACTAATGAGTCGAGTGGATAACATTGTCTCCGACCAACTTTGAATGCGCCAGGCACCCCTTTTCCTTGGGAATCTAAGTTGGCCAGATGGCGCGCCTTAATTGCGCCACCGGTAAACTCTTCCACTTTGTCTCTGCAGATAAATGTTCCGTTATGCTTGAGTGCTGTTGCCATTATTAACGCAACGTGTTCTTTCGGCAAGCCTGCCTATCTCACT
>AMWB02039982.1_pt1 | contig 12881 bp, 13 predicted proteins | sample 200311 | NCBI WGS metagenome assembly AMWB02 (sample SAMN02737377, study PRJNA173069) | bioreactor metagenome | biome: anode biofilm in microbial fuel cells | place: USA: California | collected 2010-12-16 | reverse complement strand
GGCGCGCGGAGATGCCCGCCAGCCTGTAAAATCCGCGCTGCACCGCATCGGCAGCGACTTCCATGACTTCCATCGCCATCTACGATTCCACCTTGCGCGACGGCGCGCAGGCGCAGGGCGTTTCCTATTCGGTCGACGACAAGCTCAAGATCGTCGAGCGGCTCGACGCGCTCGGCGTCGCTTTCATCGAGGCCGGCAACCCCGGCTCCAATCCGAAGGACCTCGAGTTCTTCGCGCGCGCCGCGAATCTCGCGCTGCAGCACGCGAAGATCATCGCCTTCGGCGCCACGCGCAAGGTCGGCATCCGCGTCGCCGACGACGCCAACGTCCAGTCGCTGCTCAAGGCCGGCACGCCCGCGATCGCGATCTTCGGCAAGAGCTGGGATTACCAGGTGCTCGAGATCCTGCGCACCACGCTCGAAGAGAACCTCGCCATGATCGGCGACACGGTGCGCTACCTCAAGCAGCACGGCAAGACCGTGGTGTTCGACGCCGAGCACTTCTTCGACGGCTGGAAGGACAACGCCGAATACGCACTCAAGACGCTCGCCGCCGCCGCCGAGGCCGGCGCCGACTGCCTGTGCCTGTGCGACACCAACGGCGGCTCGTTCCCCGACGAGATCTTCGAGACCACGCGCACCGTCTGCGCCAGCTTCCCCAATGTCGCCGTCGGCATCCACTGCCACAACGACAGCGAGATGGCCGTCGCCAACTCGATCCGCGCCGTGCAGGCCGGCGCCACGCAGGTGCAGGGCACCATCAACGGCCTGGGCGAGCGTTGCGGCAACGCCAACCTCTGCTCGATCATCCCCAACCTGCAGCTCAAGCTCGGTTTCGAATGCATTCCCGGCGAGGCGCTGCGCCACCTGACCAACGTCGCGCGCTCGGTCAGCGAGATCGCCAACCTGCCGCTCAACGACAAGGCGGCCTACGTCGGCGGCCACGCCTTCGCCCACAAGGGCGGCATGCACATCGACGCCGTCGTCAAGAACCCGGTTTCCTACGAACACGTCAATCCCGAGCTGGTCGGCAACAGCCGGCGCGTGCTGATGTCCGAAGTGGCCGGCCGCAGCACGCTGCTGGCGCGCATCAACGCCATCGACCCGACGCTCTCGAAGGATTCGCCCGAGACGCGCAAGATCATCGACCGGCTCAAGGAGCTCGAGCACGAGGGCTACCAGTTCGAGGCGGCGGAAAGCTCTTTCGACCTGGTGGTGCGCAAGATGCTCGGCCGCTATACGCCCTTCTTCGAGCTGGTCGAGTTCAAGGTCATCGTCAGCGAACCTAGCGTCAACGACGTCAACTCGTCGGTGATCATCAAGGTGCGCGTCGGCGACCAGGAAGTGCTCACCGTGGCGGAGGGCGACGGCCCGGTCAATGCGCTCGACAAGGCGGCGCGCAAGGCGCTCGAGCGCATCTACCCGGCCATCGGCGAAATCCGCCTCACCGACTACAAGGTGCGCGTGCTCGACTCCGACAAGGCCTCCGCCGCCAAGGTGCGCGTGCTGATCGAATCGACCGACCAGAATGAGAACTGGACGACGATCGGCGTGTCCACCGACATCATCAACGCCTCGTGGCAGGCGCTGGTCGACTCCATCGAATACAAGCTGCTGCGCGACCAGGAAGCCCTGCGCCAGGCGGCATGAGCGCGACCGTCAAAACTCAGTGCTGACGGGGCGGCGGCGGAAAGTTGAATAAGTAGCACAAACGTGCTACAGTGGGCGCAACTTTTCATCGGAGGCGCCCATGACCACCACGACCGTTCGTTTGCCGGAGGAACTCAAGGCCCGCATCAATGCGGCGGCCAAGCGCTCCGGCACCACGGCGCACGCCCTGATTCTCGAAGCCATCGCCGAGAAGGCGGCGAACGAAGAACGGCGCGCGGATTTCGATGCGCAAGCCGAAGCGCGCTACGCCAACATCGTTGCCACCGGCAAGACGATTCCCTGGGCGGAAATGCGCGCCTATCTCGAAGAGCGCGTCGCCGGCAAGGCCGCCAAGCGACCGGCGGCGCGCAAGCTGGCGCGCTGAACGTGTCGCGCATCGAACTGGCGCCCGAGGTCGCCGAGGACTTCGAGCGCATTCTCGATCACCTTGCGGCCCATCAGGTCGAGCGCCCGGAACTGCGCATTCGCGAAATCATCGAGGCGTTCGACGTGCTCGAACACAACCCCCTGATCGGCCGCCCGGCCGGCAACGGCAAACGCGAACTCGTCATCGGCCGCCGCGCGCATGGCTACATCGCCCTCTATCACTACATCGCCGAAATCGACATCGCCTTCGTGCTGGCCGTGCGCAGCCAGCGGGAAGCCGGCTACGCCGAACGCGAATAGCCGAGACTGGAGGCCGCCCCGTCAGCCCCGAGTTTTCCCTGCCGCTGAGGTAAACTTTCACCTTTTCGAATCCGGGAAAGACCGCCATGGCCGGCAAGACGCTCTACGACAAACTCTGGGAATCGCACGTCGTCCGCGAGGAATCCGACGGCACCTGCCTCCTCTACATCGACCGCCACCTGATGCACGAGGTGACGAGTCCGCAGGCCTTCGAGGGGCTGCGGCTGGCCGGCCGCAAGGCCTGGCGCAGCGACTCGATCGTCGCCAACCCCGACCACAACACGCCGACCGACCACTGGGACCGCGGCATCGAGGACCCGGTCTCGCGTCTGCAGGTCGAGACGCTCGACCAGAACATCAAGGATTTCGGCGCGCTGGTGTATTTCCCGTTCAAGCACGCCAACCAGGGCATCATCCACGTCATCGGCCCGGAGAACGGCACCACGCTGCCGGGCATGACGGTCGTCTGCGGCGACAGCCACACCTCGACGCACGGCGCCTTCGGCGCGCTGGCGCACGGCATCGGCACCTCGGAGGTCGAGCACGTGCTCGCCACGCAGACGCTGGTGGCCAAGAAGTCGAAACGCATGCTGGTCAAGGTCGACGGCAGGCTCGGCCAGGGCGTGACCGCCAAGGACGTCGCGCTCGCCATCATCGGCAAGATCGGCACCGCCGGCGGCACCGGCTACGCGATCGAGTTCGGCGGCGCGGCGATCCGCGACCTCAGCATGGAAGGCCGCATGACCCTCTGCAACATGGCGATCGAGGGCGGCGCGCGCGCCGGTCTGATCGCGCCGGACGAGAAGACCTTCGAATACCTCAAGGGCCGCCAGTTCGCGCCCAAGGGCGAGCAGTGGGACAAGGCGGTCGCCTACTGGCGGACGCTCAAGTCCGACGCCGACGCGAAGTTCGACGCGGTGGTCGATCTCGACGCCGCGGCGATCCAGCCGCAGGTGACCTGGGGCACCTCGCCCGAACAGGTCCTGCCCGTGGGCGCCAAGGTGCCGAACCCGGCGAGTGAAAAGGATCCGGTCAGGCGCGCCGGCATCGAGCGTGCGCTGCAGTACATGGGACTCAAGGCCGACACGCCGATCGAAGAGATCCAGCTCGACAAGGTGTTCATCGGCAGCTGCACGAATTCCCGGATCGAGGACCTGCGCGCCGCCGCCGCGGTGGCGAAGGGCCGCAAGAAGGCCGCCAACGTCAAGCAGGTCCTCGTCGTGCCGGGCTCCGGCCAGGTCAAGCGCCAGGCCGAGGCCGAGGGGCTGGACAGGATCTTCATCGACGCCGGCTTCGAGTGGCGTGAACCCGGCTGCTCGATGTGCCTGGCGATGAACGCCGACCGCCTCGCGCCGGGCGAGCGCTGCGCCTCGACCTCGAACCGCAACTTCGAGGGCCGCCAGGGCGCCGGCGGCCGCACCCATCTGGTCAGCCCGGAAATGGCCGCCGCCGCCGCCATCGCCGGCCACTTCGTCGATATCCGCAAGTTCTGAGAGGCCCGCCCATGAAACCCTTCACCACTCTCGACGGCCTGGTCTGCCCGCTCGACCGCGCCAACGTCGACACCGACGCGATCATCCCGAAGCAGTTCCTCAAGTCGATCAAGCGCTCCGGCTTCGGCCCCTACCTGTTCGACGAATGGCGCTACAGCGATGTCGGCGAGCCCGGCATGGACTGCACCAACCGCCCGCTGCGCAAGGACTTCGTGCTCAATCAAAAACGCTATCAGGGCGCGCAGATCCTGCTGGCGCGCGACAACTTCGGCTGCGGTTCGAGCCGCGAGCACGCGCCGTGGGCGATCGAGGACTACGGCTTCCGCGTCGTCATCGCGCCGTCGTTCGCCGACATCTTCTTTTCCAACTGCTACAAGAACGGCATCCTGCCGATCGTCGCTTCCAGCGAGATCGTCGACCAGCTGTTCCGCGAGTGCGCCGCGCAGCCGGGCTACAAGCTGCGCGTCGACCTCGAGACCCAGACCGTGCGCAATCCGGCCGGCGAGTGGTTCACGTTCGACATCACGCCGCATCGCAAGCACTGCCTGCTCAACGGCCTCGACGAGATCGGCCTGACGCTGCAGCACGCCGACGAGATTCGCGCCTTCGAGAAGAGGCACCAGGCCGCGCAGCCCTGGCTGTTCTGAGGTAACGCCACTCGGCGCCGCCTTGCCGGCGCCGAGTTTTATTTCCGGGTCAGCACGACGGCGAGTTCGAGCCTGCCGATCGGCGATTTCACCTCCGGGTAGGGCGGGCCATGGATCGTGCCCGGCGGCGCGGCGGGATCGGCGGCGACCTGCATGCCCGGCGCGAGCATGCCGTTGGCGATCCACTGCAGCAGCTGCGGGTTCGGCGTGCCGCGGTCCCACGGGATCGCGCCGCTGGCGAAACGCGCCTGCCAGAAGTCCTGCGTCGGGCCGCTCATGCGCTGCCCGGCGGCGGGCTGGCGAGGATCTGCGGCCGGATGCGGCCCAGCACGTGCATCTCGCAGGCGCGGCAATCGAAGACCAGCGTGAAGCGCTCGTTGCCGCTGACCAGCGTCATCGGCTCGGCGCGCACTTGTCCCTGCACGCCCGTGACGCCCTTGGCCTGGTGCGGGCAGAGGTTGAAGGCGTGGCGCAGGCAATGCTTGGTGATCATCAGCGCGACCTCGCCGGTTTCCTCGTGCGCCTCGTAGGCGTGCTTGATCAGCTTGACCCCGTGCTTCTCGTAGAAGCGCCGCGCGGCGGCGTTGTAGACGTTGGCAAGGAAGCTCAGCGTGTCCTCCGGATAGGGCGTCGGCGGCTCGACTGCTGGACGGCGCAGTACCCGCGAATAAGTAGTCGCGCGCGCGGCTTCGAGCGCGGCGACGGCGTCGCGGCGCAGCTGGTTGGCGGCCGAGCTCGGCACGAACCAGGGCTGCGACCAAAACACCGTGAAATCACGCAACGAAAACTCGGTGTTGCCGAGGCGGCCGACCTGCGCGCGCAGCTGATCCGCTGCCTCTTCCGGCTTGTGCGCCGGCTGTTTCTCGTGCGCGAGCGTCGCCGTCGCGGCGATGCCGTCGCTGTCGGTGAGCGTCAGCGCGAAGCCGTTCGGCGTCTCGGCGAACGTGGCATCGACGGCGATGCGCCGCTCGGCGGATTCCTTTGTGAGCGCTTGCTCCCAAGCCTGGTCGCGGTTGCGGTTGATGGCGAGGCCGGGCTTCAGGCCGGGCAATTTGTCGATGGGATCGTTCGGCCAAATACGCCAGCGGCCGTCGCCGAGCCTTTCGACTTTGTTGGCCTGCGTGCCGGCGGCTGCGCGCTTGTGCATCCACGACAGGCCGTCGCCGTTGGCGAGCGTTGCGTCGGTGGCGAGTTCGAACCAGTCGTCGCCGACCTGCGTGACCTTGCCGATCGGCAGGCCGACGAAGGCCGGCGTGTCGAAGGCGACGATGTGCGCGGGATCGCTGCCCCTGCCGTGGGTGAAGTAGTCGGTGGCGCCGCGGTGGAAGGTCTTGTCCGGATGCGGCGTGAACTTGAGCGTCGTCTTGCCGCTCGACGCCGGCGCCAGTTCCGGATGCCGTTCGAAAATCGTATCGAGCAATTGCCGGTAGTGGCCGGTGATGTTCTTGACGTAGCCGGCGTCCTTGTAGCGGCCTTCGATCTTGAAGCTCCGCACGCCGGCCTCGATCAGGGGCAGCAGGTTGGCGCTCTGGTCGTTGTCCTTGAGCGAGAGCAGGTGCTTCTCGAAGGCCACGACGCGGCCCTGCTGGTCCTGCAGCGTGTAGGGCAGGCGGCAGGCCTGCGAGCAGTCGCCGCGGTTGGCGCTGCGGCCGGTCTGGGCGTGGCTGATGTTGCACTGGCCCGAGAAGGCGACGCACAGCGCGCCATGCACGAAGTGCTCGACGACCACGTCGTCCGGCAGCGCGGCGCGCACCGCGGCGATCTCTTTGAGGCTCAGCTCGCGCGCCAGCACCAGTTGCGAGAAGCCGACATCGGCGAGGAAGCGCGCCTTGGCCGGCGTGCGGATGTCGCACTGCGTCGAGGCGTGCAGATCGAGCGGCGGCAGGTCGAGTTCGAGCAGGCCCATGTCCTGCACGATCAGCGCGTCGACGCCGGCGTTCCAGCAGTCGATGGCCAGTTGCCGAGCGGGTTCGAGTTCGGCGTCGGCGAGGATCGTGTTGAGCGCGACGTAGATGCGTGCGCGGAAGCGGTGCGCGAATGAGACTAAACGCGCGAGTTCCTGGACAGAATTTCCTGCCTTGTCGCGCGCGCCGAAGGCCGGCCCGCCGATGTAGACGGCGTCGGCGCCGTGGCGCACCGCTTCGATGCCGATCTCGGCGGTCTTGGCGGGGGCGAGCAGTTCGATGCGTTTCATGGGGAAACTCGGCGCTGGCGGGGCGGCGCGGAATCGGCTCAGCCGCCGAACTGGCGCAGACCGTCCAGGTCGAGGATCGCGATGCCGCCGTATTCGATGCGCAGGAAGCCGGCGTCCTCGAGGATCTTCAGCGAGCGGTTGACGCGCTGGCGCGAGACGCCGGCGAGGTTGCCGATCTCTTCCTGCGAAATCGTCAGGCTGGGGTTCTGGCCGGGATAGAGCACCGGGTTGAACATGACCGCGAGGCTGCGCGCGACGCGCGTGTCGGTGTCGTGCAGGCGCTCGGATTCGAGCAGGCCGATGAACTGGCCGAGCCGCTCGTTGATCTGCTCGATGATCGCGTGGTTGAAGGCGATGCTGTGGTCGAGCAGCCAGCGGAAGGTCTCGCGCTTCATGCAGGCGACGCGCGTGGCGCGCAGCGCGATCACGTCGTAACGGCGCAGCTCGGTCTTCAGCAGCGAGCCTTCCCCGAACCAGCCGCCCTGCGGGATGCCCGCGTAGGAGGCGGTCTTGCCGGTCACCCAGTCCGAGGACATCTTCACCAGGCCGTCGATGACGCCGAGCCAGCAGGACACCGGCTCGCCCTGGCGGCAGACGAAGCCGCCGGCCGGGATGCTGCGCTCGCTCATGCCCTGGCGCGCGCGCGCCAGTTCGTCGGGTTCGAGTCCCCGGGCCCAGCGCGAGAGGGCGATCGCCTCGTCGAGCGTCGGCGCGGCGCGGGACGGGATCGATGAATTGTCAGTCACGCGACAATTATAGGCAGGCACGCGGGTTAGAGTCCGCGCAGTTACAATCAACCGGCAATGCTTGATGCAGTGCGGCAAACGCGGCATCGGCGAACAAGAAAATGCGATCGGCGGGACGACCCGGCGATACGCGGAACCGGATGGAGGAGTTGCATCGATGACAGTTGCGACGTCGGCCGCGCCGACGGATCGTCTCGACACCTTTCCGCGCCTGCTGCTGGAGCATGCGCGCGTACGCGGCGCGCGCCCGGCGGTGCGCGAGAAGGATCTCGGCATCTGGCAGAGCTGGACCTGGGCGGAGGCTGCGCGCGAAGTGCGCGCCATCGCCTGCGGCTTGGCGGAGCTCGGCTTCAAGCGCGGCGACCGCCTCGGCATCATCGGCGACAACCGCCCGCGGCTCTACTGGTCGATGTGCGCCGCGCAGATGCTCGGCGGCATCCCGGTGCCGATGTACCAGGACGCCGTCGCGCTGGAGATGACCTTCGTCCTCCAGGACGCCGGCATCCACATCGCGATCGTCGAGGACCAGGAACAGGTCGACAAGCTGCTCGAGGTCAAGGAGCAGTGCCCCGAGCTGCGGCACATCGTCTATGACGACCCGCGCGGCCTGCGCCACTACACCCAGGCCTTCCTGCACGGCCTCGACGAGGTGGTTGCCGCCGGCGCGATCCACGACGCCAACCAGCCCGACTTCCTCGACCAGGAGATCGCGCAGGGCCGCCCCGACGACATCGCGATCATGCTGTACACCTCGGGCACCACCGGCAAGCCGAAGGGCGTCTGCCAGACCCACCATGCGCTGATCTCCGCCGCGCGCGGCGGCTGCGGGTTCGACGGCCTCGGCGAGGCCGACGAGGTGCTCTCCTACCTGCCGATGGCCTGGGTCGGCGACAACCTGTTCTCCTACGCGCAGGCGCTGGTCGCCGGCTTCACCATCAACTGCCCCGAATCGGGCGACACGGTGATGACCGACCTGCGCGAGATCGGCCCGACCTGCTACTTCGCCCCGCCACGCGTGTTCGAGAACCTGCTGACGCAGGTGATGATCCGCATGGAGGACGCGGGCGCGCTCAAGCGCCGCATGTTCCATTACTTCATGGGCGTGGCGAAGCGCTGCGGCGCCGGCATCCTCGACGGCAAGCCGGTGCCCGCCGCAGACCGTCTCCTGTATGCGCTCGGCAAGCTGCTCGTCTTCGGTCCGCTGAAAAACGTGCTCGGCATGAGCCGCATCCGCGTCGCCTACACCGCGGGTGCCGCGATCGGCCCCGACCTGTTCCGCTTCTACCGCTCGATCGGCATCAACCTCAAGCAGCTGTATGGCCAGACCGAGACCTGCGCCTACGTCTGCCTGCAGCCCGACCGCCAGATCAAGTTCGATTCGGTCGGCCTGCCGGCGCCCGGCGTCGAGATCAAGGTCGCCGACAACGGCGAGATCCTCGTCAAGGGCCCGATGCTGCTCAAGGAGTACTACCGACGGCCGGACGCGACGGCCGAGTCGATCAACGCCGACGGCTACTTCATGACCGGCGACGCCGGCTTCCTCGACGAGGACGGCCACCTGAAGATCATCGACCGCGCCAAGGACGTCGGCAAGCTCGGCAACGGCGCGATGTTCGCGCCCAACTACATCGAGAACAAGCTGAAGTTCTTCGCCCACATCAAGGAGGCGGTCGCCTTCGGCCACGACCGCGACATGGTGTGCGCCTTCATCAACATCGACATGGGCGCGGTCGGCAACTGGGCCGAGCGGCGCGGCATCCCCTACGCCGGCTACACCGACCTGGCCGCCAAGCCCGAGGTGTACCAGCTGATCCAGGAGTGCGTCGAGCAGGTGAATGCCGAACTCGCGCACGACGCCATGGTGGCCGATACCCAGGTGCATCGCTTCCTGATCCTGCACAAGGAACTCGATCCCGACGACGACGAACTGACCCGCACGCGGAAGGTCAGGCGCAACTTCATTTCGGAGAAGTACGCCGTGCTGATCGACGCGCTCTATGGCGGCAAGGCATCGCAGTTCATCGAGACCGAGGTCAAGTTCGAGGACGGCCGGAAAGGCAAGGTCGCCGCCGACCTCGTCATCCGCGACGTCAAGACCTTTCCGGTCACCCAAGTGAATCTGGGGAGGGCGGCCTGATGGCAAGGCAGATCGGCGAGGTCATCCTCGACCTCAGGAACATTTCCCTCTCGTTCGGCGGCGTCAAGGCGCTCACCGACATCTCCTTCGACGTGCGCGAGCACGAGATCCGCGCCATCATCGGCCCGAACGGCGCCGGCAAGAGCTCGATGCTCAACGTCATCAACGGCGTCTATCACCCGCAGCAGGGCGAGATCGTCTTCCGCGGCGAGCACCGCAAGGACATGGACACCCACGCGATGGCCGCCGCCGGCATCGCGCGCACCTTCCAGAACATCGCGCTGTTCAAGGGCATGAGCGTGCTCGACAACCTGATGGCCGGCCGCAACCTCAAGATGAAGTGCAGCTTCCTGCAGCACGCGCTGTGGTGGGGTCCGGCCCGGCGCGAGGAGCTGGCGCACCGCCGCAAGGTCGAGGAGGTGATCGACTTCCTCGAGATCGAGCACATCCGCAAGACGCCGGTCGGCCGCCTGCCCTACGGTTTGCAGAAGCGCGTCGAACTCGGCCGCGCGCTGGCCGCCGAGCCGTCGATGCTGCTGCTCGACGAGCCGATGGCCGGCATGAACGTCGAGGAGAAGCAGGACATGTGCCGCTTCATCCTCGACGTGAACGACCAGTTCGGCACCACGATCGTGCTGATCGAGCACGACATGGGCGTCGTCATGGACATCTCCGACCGCGTCGTCGTGCTCGACTACGGCAGGAAGATCGGCGACGGCGCGCCCGACGACGTCAAGAACAACCCCGAGGTCATCGCGGCCTACCTCGGCACGCAGCACTAGGAGAGCCGGCCATGCAATTCTTCCTGGAAGTCCTCATCGGCGGCCTGCTCTCCGGCGTGATGTACTCGCTGGTGGCGCTCGGCTTCGTGCTGATCTTCAAGGCGTCGGGCGTGTTCAATTTCGCCCAGGGCGCGATGGTCTTCTTCGCCGCGCTGTCGCTGGTCGGCTTCATGGAAAAGGGCGCACCGCTGTGGCTCGCCTTCGTCCTCGCCTTCGTCGTCATGACGCTGTTCGGCATCGCCACCGAGAAGTTCGTGCTGCGCAAGATGGTCAACCAGCCGCCGATCGCGCTGTTCATGGCGACCATCGGCCTGGCGTTCTTCGTCGAGGGACTGGCGCCGCTGCTCTGGGGCAACGCGGTGCGGCCGCTCGACATCGGGCTGGTCGACGAGCCGATCCCCTGGATCCTCGACAACTGGAACATGGTGATCAGCAGCTTCGACCTCGCGGCGGCAGGCATCGCTTTCGCGCTGGTCGCCGTGCTGGCGCTGTTCTTCCAATACACGCGCGTCGGCCGCGCGCTGCGCGCCGTGGCCGACGACCACCAGGCCGCCCTGTCGATCGGCATCCCGCTGCAGCACATCTGGGCGCTGGTGTGGGCGGTGGCCGGCTTCGTGGCGCTGGTCGCCGGCATGCTCTGGGGTTCGCGCAACGGCGTGCAGTTCGCGCTCACCTTCACGGCGCTCAAGGCGCTGCCGGTGCTGATCCTCGGCGGCTTCACCTCGGTGCCGGGCGCCATCGTCGGCGGCCTGATCATCGGCGCCTCGGAAAAACTCGCCGAGATCTACATCCCGCCGGTGATGGCCGGCTGGTTCGGCGGCAACTTCGGCGGCATCGAGGGCTGGTTCCCCTATGTTCTGGCGCTGCTGTTCCTGCTGGTGCGGCCGGAAGGCTTGTTCGGCGAGAAGCACATCGATCGGGTGTAACAGATGATCTACAGAGAAACCGGACAATTCAAGACCAGCTACGCCGCCGACCAGCAGATCTTCCCGATCCGCCAGGATCGCATCGGCATCCTGCTGCTGCTCGCCGTCGCCTTCCTCGTGGTGCCGGCCGTGGCCGGCAACTACTGGTTCAACGCGATCCTGATCCCCTTCCTGATCTTTTCGCTTGCCGCGCTCGGCCTCAACATCCTCACCGGCTATGCCGGCCAGCTGTCGCTCGGCTCGGCGGCGTTCATGGCGGTCGGCGCCTATGCCGCCTACAACTTCCAGGTGCGCATCGAGGGCATGCCGATCCTGCTGTCCTTCATCCTCGCCGGCCTGACGGCGGCGGGCGTCGGCATCCTGTTCGGCCTGCCGTCCCTGCGCATCAAGGGCTTCTACCTGGCGGTGGCGACGCTGGCGGCCCAGTTCTTCATCGTCTGGTGCCTGACCAAGTTTCCCTACCTGTCGAACAATTCGTCCTCCGGCGTGATCTCGGTGCCGGGCGTCGAGATGTTCGGCTTCAAGTTCGACACGCCGCAGTCGCGCTACCTGCTGGTGCTCTCCATCGTCGCGGCGCTCGCGCTGCTGGCGAAGAACATGGTGCGCTCGACGACCGGCCGCGCCTGGATGGCGGTGCGCGACATGGACGTCGCCGCCGAGGTGATCGGCATCCGCCTGATGCGCACCAAGCTGCTGGCCTTCGCGGTCAGCTCGTTCTACTGCGGCATCGCCGGCGCTCTGTACGCCTTTTGTTATCTCGGCTCGGTGGAGCCCGACGGCTTCTCGCTCGACCTGTCGTTCAAGATCCTGTTCATGATCATCGTCGGCGGCGTCGGCAGCATCCTCGGCAGCTTCCTCGGCGCGGCCTTCATCCTGCTGCTGCCGATCTTCCTCGACATCGCGCTGCCCTGGTTCGCCGAGCTCACGCATCTGCCCTTCGACAGCGCGACGGTGTCCCACATCCAGCTGATGGTGTTCGGCGCGCTGATCATGTTCTTCCTGATCGTCGAGCCGCACGGCCTGGCCCGCCTGTGGCAGATCGGCAAGGAAAAGCTGCGGCTCTGGCCGTTCCCGCACTGATTCATTACAACCACACCACGAAGAGGAGACTCACATGATCAAACGCTTCAAGCAACTCACCCTTGCCACTTCCGTTGCGGTCGCCTGCTTCGCGGCGGCGCTGCCTGCTGCCCAGGCGGCCGAGGAGCAGTTCTTCATGCTGCCCTCCTATCGCGTCGGCCCCTATGGCGCCAACGGCCAGTCGTTCTACGGCGGCTTCATCGACTACCTGAACTACGTCAACATGAAGGGCGGCATCAACGGCGTGCAGATCAGCTGGGAAGAGTGCGAGACCGAATACAACACCGCCAAGGGCGTCGAATGCTACGAGCGCCTGAAGTCGAAAGCCAAGGCCTTCCCCGGCCCGATCCACACGATGTCGACCGGCATTTCCTACGCCCTGGTCGACAAGTCGGCCGCCGACAAGCTGCCGCTGGCGATGCAGGGCTATGGCCTGACGTCTGCGGTCGATGGCTCCGTCTTCCCCTGGGCCTTCCCGCTGGTGACCACCTACCAGATGCAGGCCTCGGCGATCATCAAGTTCCTCAAGGACAAGAACAA
>AMWB02128467.1_pt2 | contig 12882 bp, 9 predicted proteins | sample 200311 | NCBI WGS metagenome assembly AMWB02 (sample SAMN02737377, study PRJNA173069) | bioreactor metagenome | biome: anode biofilm in microbial fuel cells | place: USA: California | collected 2010-12-16 | reverse complement strand
CGATCTTGTTTATGGCTGGTTCAAAAGCAAAAATGCAATCAGCCAGGGCTTTCAAATACCACCATGGGATAGCTATTTTGCGGTTGTGAATAATGATCTGGCCGGATCTGAAAATAATGGTTGTTGTGATTACCTGATTACTCCAATGCTTGATCTTCGTGAAAGTGAAGGTTATGCCCTGTACTTCGACAGTTTTTACAATGGTGAATATGGTCAGCGTGCTTTTGTTGAATACTCTTTGGATGAAGGTGAAACATGGAATGTTTTGTATCAACTGCCTCCCATTGATTCGGCATGGACAAATATCGAACTCGACCTTTCACCGTTCAGCGGACCTGAAGGCCCTCCCGGAATATGGCTCACATTTCATTCGGATGCAGGTCCATCCTGGGCTTCCGGATGGGCCATTGATAATGTTACGGTTCAGGTACCCGAGCCGGCTGCCGCATATCTTGATTTCCTCGTATTTCTTGATAATGCCTATGTAGGAACCACGGCTGAAACAACCTGGGACCTGGCACCGCTCAATTATGGCCAGATTTATACATTCAGCGTGGCAGCAAGATATTCCAGCGGGTTATCTGCAAAAGATCATTTCACATTTGAAAGTAAATATCTTTTTCCTCCTCTAAACCTGACCGGGCAAGCCCCGGATAATGCATCAATCCTGGCATGGGACCCGCCGGGTTCCTTTATACCTGTAAACCTTTTGGGATATAATATTTACAGGGATAATTCATTTCTCTTTTATCAATCACATGTTGGGGGTTGGCAAGAACAGCAATATACCGATCAGGATCTTGATCCTGGAATTTACGCCTATACAGTAACCGGTGTATATGACCTTGAACCTTACGGCCATCCGGGAGAAACAGGTGAGTCCATGAAAGAAGGCCCTGAAATTGTTACGGTGGATTATTGCACCCCGATGGATTTTGTCGAGACCTGGGATATCGGGACTTTTGACCTCAACAGCTGGTCTTCCAATGGCCCTAACTGGTTGGTCAACGGGCAATCCGGAAATCCGAAACCTGCTGCTGAATTTAACTGGGAACCCATTCAGACGGATTATGAAATAACCCTGGAAAGCTATCCGATTTGTGCTGCAGGAATAACAGAAGGCCGGATTTGGCTTGATTTTGACCTGGCTTTGACTGTCATTCAGGCCACCGGACAGGAATTCCTTGATGTTCAGGTCTGGAACTGGGAATCCAGGGAATGGACTACGGTTTCATCCTATTCCAACAGCGCCGGTACGTATGACTGGACGAGGCAACGTATCGATATCCGTTCAATGGCAATCGATAAAATATTTAAGATCAGATTTAAAGCGTATGGAACTTTTTCTCCTGATATCCGGGGATGGTTCATCGATAATATACATATCTACAGGACCTGCCCGGCACCTGAAGATCTTTCCATCGATCCTTTCTACTATGAGGGAATTAAGTTAATCTGGGAATTTCCTGAAAAGGGTAATGAAGAATCAGAAAATGGCAACAGGGATCTTGCCGGATACCTGGTTTACCGAAGTGTTAACAATGGAAATTTTGAATTATTGACTGAAAATATTACGGTAATGCCTTATATAGATCCTGATAGCAACCTCTCCGTAGGAAAAATATACTGCTATAAGGTCAGTGCGGTTTATCAAAGCTCTACCGACCAGTGTGAAAGCTTGCCGAGCAATGAAGTTTGTGCTGTCTGGACGGGTGTCAATGTTGATCCGGCAACTTCAGGCAGCATGGTTAAAATTTATCCCAATCCTGCCGATCAACAGGTGCTTGTCAGTGCTTCTTCCGAAATTAAACAAATCGCAATCTATAATACCCTTGGTTTACTGGTGTTTAAGGCCCATCCCGGAACATGGCGATATGAAATAAATACTTCAGGTATCCCGGCCGGTGCTTATATCATACGTGCCGAAACTGTCATGGGAGTCGAGACCTCTCTGCTGACCATTAAGCGATAAACGTAAAAATCGCTATTTTTGCGCCCTTACGGTTATCTGCATGTTTTCAGTCCAAAATATATCGGTTCATTTCGGAGGAACTCCACTATTCAGGAATGTAAATTTCATCATTAACCAGAAAGACCGTATCGGTCTGGCCGGTAAGAATGGAAGCGGGAAAACGACACTCCTAAGAATTATCATGGGGCTACAGGTACCGGATGAAGGCGAAGTGGTCATACCCAATGATAAGACCCTGGGCTATCTGCCGCAGGAGATCCATTTGCACAATACCCGGACCGTTGTTGATGAAGCCATGACAGCTTTCAAGGAAATCCGTGATCTTGAACAAAAAATTCATGATATATCGCATGAGATTACCACCCGGGATGATTATGAATCGAAGGCATACCACAGGCTGGTCGATAAACTAACTGAGTTAAACGAGAAGCACCGCATTCTTGGCGGGCATTCTATTTCGGAAGATGTGGAAAAGGTACTGACCGGACTGGGTTTTCACCGGGACGAACTGTTAAGGTCCCTGAACCAGTTCAGTTACGGATGGCAGATGCGTGTCGAGATCGCCAAAATATTACTTAAACAACCTGACCTGGTGCTTCTCGACGAACCGACCAACCACCTTGATATCGAAGCCATACAATGGCTGGAAAACTTCCTGGCCGATTATCCAGGTGCCGTTATGATGGTTTCCCACGATCGTGCTTTCCTGGATAATGTGACCAACCGGACGATTGAAATCGAAATGGGCAAGATCTATGAATACAAAGCTTCCTATTCGGAGTATGTCAGGCAGCGGGAGACAAGGCTGGAGGGGCAAATGGCTGCTTTTAACAACCAGCAGCGTGAAGTAAGGCAGATTGAGCGGTTCATCGAGCGGTTCAGGTATAAGAATACAAAGTCGAGGCAGGTGCAATCGAGGATCAAAATGCTTGAAAAGATGGAGGCCATTGAAATTGACCAGATGGACACATCGGCCATTCACTTCCGGTTTCCGCCGGCTCCTCCTTCCGGAAAAGTTGTCGTGGAAGCCGAAAATCTTTCGAAAAGCTACGGCAATAAGTTAGTGTTGAATGATAACAGTTTCGCCGCCATCAAAGGTGACCGAATCGCATTTGTGGGCCGCAACGGGGAAGGCAAGACCACCCTGGCCAGGATCATCATCGGAGCCCTGGAACATGAGGGCAAGCTGAAGATCGGGTACAATGTGATGATGGGTTATTATGCACAAAATCCAACGGAAATGCTTGACCCGGAACAAACAATTTTTGAAACGATCGACCGGGTTGCCGTTGGTGATATCCGTTCCAGGATCAGGACCCTGCTCGGGGGATTTTTGTTCGGGGAAGAAGAGATCGATAAAAAGGTCAAAGTGCTTTCAGGAGGTGAAAAAGCAAGGCTGGCCCTGGCCAAACTTTTGCTCACACCGGCTAACCTTCTCGTGCTTGATGAGCCTACCAACCACCTGGATATGCAATCGAAAGATATTCTTAAAAATGCCTTGCTCCAGTATGAAGGTACCCTGATCCTGGTTTCACACGACCGTGATTTTCTCCAGGGACTTACCAATAAGGTGTTTGAATTTAAGGATAAAAAGATCAGGGAATACATCGGCGACATCTATGATTTCCTGGAATCAAGAAAGATCAGGTCGTTGAAGGAACTTGAGCAAAATACAGGTAAAAATGATTCATCCGGTGCTAATCCTGATATTTCTGATAATAAACAGCTTTATGAGCGAAAAAAACAGTTGGAACGTGAGATCCGGAAAGTTTCAGGCCAGGTTGAGAAATCGGAAAACGACATTCATGAAAAGGAAAATTTACTCGGAAAACTGAATGAACAACTTACCGATCCTTCAAAGCTTGAAAAAGGCGAGGATGTTAACCTTGTATATCAGCAATATACGGCTTTACAAAAAGAACTTGACAGTGAGATTGAAAATTGGGAAAAACTGAGCCTGGAGTTGGAAGAGCTCCAAAAAAACCGTGCTTCATTGAAATGATAAGGCTTTAAAAAGATCTGCCCATCATCTTTTCAGTATAAATCCTCAGGGGAGCTTTCTTCTCGTCAGTTACGCCAAGCGCAACAAACGATTTTCTGGCCAGTGAATAATATTCTGCAATCTTTTCTTCGGTCAATCGCTTAACCTCTGCTTCTTCAAAATATCGCAGTACTTCTTTAATTTTAACTTCATGATCAATGGAAGGATCTGTATAAAAGCCTTTCAATCTGATCCGGTCTTCGCCACTGGTGCGCTCAATCGCTTTCAGGTATAAATAGGTTTTCTTATTTGCTGCGATATCGCCGTAAAGCTTTTTGCCGAAAATTCCTGAATCTCCGTAAGTATCCAGCAAATCATCACGAAGCTGGAATAAAAGGCCGGTGTTGATCCCAAAATCGTAGAGCAGTTGCTGATCTTCAGTGCTGGCCCCGGCAATCAGGCTACCCAGCCTGAAGGCTGCCCCGATCAATACAGCCGTCTTTAACCGGATCATTTCAAGGTATTCAGCAATCGACACATCCGTTCTTGCTTCAAAATTCATATCATATTGCTGGCCTTCACAAACCCCGGTGGCGGTCAGGTTAAAAACTTCCAATGCAGGTTTGATCAGCGGTTCGGGCAGCTTTAAAAACTGCTCATATGCTTTGACCAGCATCGTATCACCGGAAAGAATGGCTGTATTCGCATTCCATTTGTTGTGGACCGTCGGTTTACCTCTTCGTAGCGGAGCCCGGTCCATTATATCATCGTGAACGAGGGAGAAATTATGAAAGATTTCCAGCCCCAGTGCGGCAGGCATGGCTTTTTTGATATCACCTCCGTACATATCGACCGTCATCAGCAGCATGATCGGCCTGATGCGCTTTCCACCCAGTTCTAAAATATAATTGATGGGCTCATAAAGCTCCCGTGGTTCTCTTGAAAAGTTCTCATATTCAAGGGCTTCGTTAAATGATTGCAGCAGGTTTTCGGCAGAATACATAGGAAAATGAAAATAAGCCGTTTAATAATTCTTATCAATGAGACTCAGCAGGTATTGTCCGTATCCGCTTTTTAATAGGGGCTCGGCTACCCTGGCAAGCTGTTCGGCGTCAATAAAACCCATCTGGAAAGCGATTTCTTCGATGCAACCGATCTTAAGTCCCTGCCGCTGCTCGATGACTTCCACGTACTGCGAAGCCTGCAGGAGTGAACTGAATGTGCCGGTATCAAGCCAGGCGGTCCCCCGGTCAAGTATGCCGACCTTGAGCATTCCTTTTTCGAGGTACCACCTGTTCACATCAGTGATCTCGTATTCTCCGCGGGCACTGGGTTTCATTTGCCTGGCAACTTCCACGACCGAATTATCATAAAAATACAATCCCGGTACCGCGTAATTTGATTTAGGCTGTTTGGGCTTTTCTTCAATGGATATGGCCTTCTTTTCTTCGTTAAACTCAACAACACCGTAACGTTCCGGATCTGATACATGATATGCAAAAACAACCCCTCCGTCAGGATCGTTATTATCCAGCAAAAGCTTGTGTAAACCAGTCCCGTAAAAAATATTATCCCCAAGGATCAGGGCAGCTTTTTCATTTCCGATAAATTCCGCTCCGATCACGAAGGCCTGGGCAAGCCCGTTAGGAACAACCTGTTCGGCATAGCTGAAATGACATCCGATCTGACTCCCGTCGCCGAGCAGTTTTTCAAAATTGGGAAGGTCGTGAGGTGTCGAAATGATCAGGATTTCCTGGATATTTGCCTGCATCAGGACTGACAGCGGATAATAGATCATCGGCTTATCATAGATCGGCATAAGTTGCTTGCTGATGGCCATGGTGATGGGGTAAAGCCTTGTTCCCGATCCACCGGCGAGAATAATTCCTTTCATGATTTAATATGCTTAGAAGATCTTGATCTCATTAGAACGATTGAAGTGGCCCGTTTCTTACTCTACCTCCGCTGATCCCGGAAGATTTTTCTTTTCATTTTGTTCGATTTTCAATTCTTCCAGTTCGATATCCAATTCCTCGTCGAAAATATCGACAAGGGGTTCTTTAAACCGCTTGGTGGTCAGGTGCAGATCCAGGCTGAGCAGGAATGACGGCAGGATGAAGAGATTGCAGAGCAACGCCATAAGCAGGGTGAAGGAGATCAGGTAGCCAAGAGCTGAAGTGCCTCCAAAGGTTGAAAAAATAAAAATGGCAAAGCCGAAAAACAATACGCTGGACGAATAGATCATGCTGAATCCGGTCTCTTTCAAGGCTGAAATGACCGAAGGTTTTATTTTCCAGTTGTTATATATCAGGAACAGTCTGTACCTGCCCAGATACTGGATCGCATTATCGACCGAAATACCCAGCGCGATGCTGAAAATAATAATTGTGGAAGGCTTGATGGTTATCCCGATAAATCCCATCATCCCGGCGGTCATGATCAACGGGATCAGGTTGGGAATGAGAGAAATAATGATCATGCGGGCTGAGCTGAACAACATCGCCATCAGGGCTGAGATCAGGATGATGGCCAGGATCAGGCTCATCACCAAATGTTTCATCAGGTATTTGGATCCTTCCAGATATACGATACTCGTTCCGGTCAATACCACATGATATTCTGAAGCCGGGAAAATAGAATCAATACGGGGTTTTATATCATCCTTGATCCGTTGAATATCATAGGTGTAAACATTTCCCACCTGAGATGTGATGCGCGTAATCTGCATATTGGTATCCAGGAATGAGTTCATGATGGTCTTCTTGTCAGATTCCATTTTAGGCAGATACCTGATCATAAAATTCAGTTCCTGCGTGTTGGGCATGCCATAATAGCTGGTGTCGCCATTGTAAAAGGCCTGCCGGGCAAATTTGACCACATCGACAACAGACAATGACTTTGAAATTTCAGGGTACTCCTTGAGCACCTGTTGCATCTGGTCGAGCTTTTCAATGGTCGAATATTTCATTACCCCTCTTTTCTTCTTCGTATCGACCGAAATTTCAAAGGGCATGATGCCTTTAAAGTTTTCTTCAATAAACTTCAGATCACGATAAATCGGATCCTTTTTGCCAATGTCATCCACCTGCTTTCCGGCAGATTTGAGCCTTGAGATCCCTGCAATCCCAACGATAACAATGAGTACCGTGAACAGGTAAATCACCGTCCTTCGTTTGCTGACAATATTGACGATCCGGTTAATGATCTTAAGCACCGGCCCGCTTTCCAGATGCTTGATATGCCTGGGCTCGGGGGCGGGAAGATAGCTGAAAATAATCGGCACGAGGAATAAAGTGAGCACATAAGCGACAAGGATGCTCAAAGATGCGAGGATGCCAAATTCAGTCAGTATTTTATTGCCCGTAATGATAAACGTCGCAAAACCGGCGGCTGTTGCTGCATTGGTGAGAAGGTTAGTAGTTCCAAGTCGCTGGATCATTCGCGACAGCGCCTTCACCTTATTTCCATGCAACCTGAATTCATGGTGGAATTTGGTCAGCATGAAAATACAATTCTCCACAACAATGACAATGAGCAATGGCGGCAAGATGGCTGTCAGTATGGTTAGTTTATACCCAAGGAGCACATTCACTCCAAACACCCAGGCCACATTGATAATGACGATCAGCAGGGTAAATAGGGCAATTTTGAATGATCGGAAAAATGCCAGGATGATCAGTAAAGTCAGGACCAGGGCTGCAGCAATGAAAATGACCTGCTCTTTCTGTAACTTCTCGGCAATCTTGATCCTGATATAGGGTAATCCGGAATAATGCAGGTCAATATTGTGGTTTTTCCCGAATTTGTTGGTCAGGTCAACAATATCTTTCACCAATCTGACCCGGTTCTTGTTCTTCAGCTGATCCTTGTTGAGGGTCACCATCATTAAGGTAGCCCCCGTCTTTTTATTGATCAAAAAACCTTCATAAAATGGGATGGACAGAACAACATTCTTCAAACTGTCCAATTCAGCCTGGGTTTTCGGCTTGTTCCGGAAAACCAGGTCGAAATTGAGCTTTCGAAGGCTGTCATCTTTTTCGAGCTGATAAATCCGGGCCAGGGATACAACTTCACCAACTCCTTCCATCGCTTTAATGGAATAGGTCAAATCCCACCAATCATTAAATTCATCCAGGGAAAAAAGATTGTCACTCTTAATGCCGATCACCATCACCGATCCGTCTTCTCCGAAAACTTCCTTGAATTGATGATATTCAATACTTATCGAATCCGTATACGGCAGCATCTGCTGGAAATCGTAAGAAATTTTAAGGCCGGTGGCCATGTAAGCCATAAAACCGGTGAGTGCGAGGATGACTATCAGGTTATAAAGCCTATTGCGTAAAATGAACCTGACCAGAAATTGGGACATGAATAAAAATTAAATTTGACTTTTTGAAAGTTTTGCACAAAATTTGGTACAAAGACTTGTTCCGATTTATCGGGATTCAAAGTTAATTTTTTATGGCATATACAGATAAAATAATTTGATTATGATCAGGATCAGAATAAATTACTTTTTGTTGACCATGTTCCTTGCCGGATTCATGATGTTAAGCGTATCCGGACAGTCTACGGAGAAATATGATCAGGAGATCAACAGGATCATTGGTAAAATTCTTCAGTACCCTGATCGAACCAAAGATCTCGGTGACCTGAAAGTTAATTTTGACCAGGCCAATGAAACAGACCGGGCCAGCATTGTTGCTTTACTTCAGACCGGCCAGCCCGATATCTGGAAGGAAATCTATCTTCTTTATGAAAAGATCGATAACAGGCAGAACCTGATCGCTAAGATTCCTGAAAAATCCATTCAACTGGCCGGAATTGAGATCAAAGACTATGAAAAGGAACTGAGGGAATCAAGGTATAAAGCCACTGCTTATTTTTATGCACTGGGTGAAAAGCTGATGAAATCACAGAATCCTGAAGATGTCAGGAAAGCATACCTCAATTTTCTGCAGGTTGCCGAACTGGATGGTTCGTTTAAAGATCTCGATAAGATGCTCCGCAAGGCAATCCTTAAAGGGTCGACAAACATGGAGTTTGAACTGCAGAACAGGACAGGCAAAAAGATCAGTGATGCCTTAATTGATCAGTTGACAATCATCATTTGGGAATTTAAACGGGCTAAATACGGACAGGCAGAACCGGCAGGAAAGGATAATTCATTTTCATTTATTCTTCGTGTGATCCTTGATGATCTCCAGATCGGCCCTGATCAGTTTAAAGAAGTCCAGTACCTGGAAGAGCGTGATATATTCAGTGGGGAAATGGTGGTGGATACGATCCAATGCGTTGTTTTTGAAACAAAACAACTTAAAAAGGCCCAGCTAAGCGGGAGTTTGGAGTACATTGACAAGCAAACCGGTAAAGTAGTCAACCGGATTCCGGTCAGGGTCGAATCGGTATTTGCAAATTCTTATGGGATACTTCAGGGTGATCCGGATGCAGCCGGAGAAGAAACCCGGGAATTGCTGAAAGCAAAAAAAGCGGCTTACCCTTCAGACGAACAGATGATCCTGGATGCCACTGAAGAATTTACTAAAAAGGCCCGCGAAATAATACTTGTCGAATAATCCTTACCAGTTAAGAATCTTATTGAAGTCGTAATTTTCAGGATCAGGTACGAATTTCCTGGCTGCTTCATAATCTTCCCCGGTCAGGAATTGCATATTGTGGTTGTAAACCATCATAACCTTCTGAGAGTTAATATTGACCATCCGGGGTTTGACTTTGCCGTTTTCATCCGTCACATCCTTCAGGAACAGGGGATAAACATCACCTTTAGGATCGGAAGTGACCATACATCCGGTCATGCCCTGGTCGAACAGGATCTTCACGCCAAGACCCAGCATGGAACAGTACATCAGGTCGAATGCGGTAGGATTCACGCAACGCAGTTCATAGCCCAGTTCTTCCGGACGGCTTTTTACCGAAATGCCTATTTCCTTGAGCTTGCGCTGCAAAAGCAGATTGAAAATATGCGCTTTGCTGACGTTACCCAGTTCAGGATGCCCATGTTCATCGTAGGTGAAACTGATATTCGTGGATTCAATCTCGGCATCCGTCATAAAATGGAACACCCCTTCGCTGATGATGGCGACGCCATAATTGATCCCCAGGATTTTTCTTTTAATGATGGAAGAAATGATCATCCTGGTGATTTTATCAATGGAAATCTTGGTTTTATTGAACATTTCAGGAATGATGATCATGGGGAGATGGCAGGCTCCTCCGATTCCAAAAGCAAGGTGGCCTGCTTCCCGGCCCATCGCTGAAATTATAAACCAATTTCCGCTGGTCCGTGCGTCTTCATATATCGTTGAAGCGATCCTGACCCCTTCTTCTTTGGCCGTCTGGTAACCGAAAGTCGGCTGACCTTCAGGCAGGGGCAGGTCATTATCAATCGTTTTCGGTACGTGAATATTCTGGATTTTAACCTGGTGCTCATTCAAATAAATTGAGATCCGGTTAGCGGTGGAAGCGGTATCATCTCCGCCAATCGTGACCAGTAATTTTACATTATTACTGACGAAGAAATCCGTGTTGAACTCGGCGTCCTTCGGTTTATGGCGGCTCATGACGAGTGCCGATCCGCCCTGGTTCTTGATCTTATCCGCCAGTTCAAAATCAAATTCCTGTATCCTTGGATTTGGCGTAAACAGGGTCTTGTAGCCTTCATGCATCCCAATGACCCGGTAACCGTCTTTCAGGAATACTTTTGCAATGGTACTGATCACTGTATTGATGCCTGGGGCAGGTCCGCCACCGGCTAGTATGACTATGGCTTCTTTCATAAATGATGGGATGTTAATTAAGTTTGCGGGTGCAAAAATAGAAAGAAATGGCTGGATTTCCGATTTTATCTAACAACATATTGCACGACAGTCCTGTTCTGCTGTTCGATCAGCACCTGCTTGTCCTGAAGCACCAGTTCTGCGGCTTTTTCATTGAAATGCCTGATGGTGATCAGCTCCAGGCCCCGGTTGTATTTAACAAGATACTTTTCCTGCAATAAGGTGATCAGGTCTTCGGTTTTGGGTTGATCATCGATACAGAAAGACAGGGTGAGGGCTGAATTCTGGATGATGTTTATCGGTATTGAAAATTGCGACAACAGGGTGAAGACATCATAAAAGACCGTTTCATTAATAAATGATAGATCGCGGGTTGAAACTGAGATCAGTACCTGGTCGAACTTGAAAATGAAATTCGGGATGGATGTATCGGATTCAGCCCCGGCGTGGATCAGGGTGCCGGAAACCTCAGGCTCTTCAAACGATCTGACCTGCAGCGGAATGCCTTTGTTCTGCAAAGGTTTGACGGTTTTTGGGTGAATGACCTTTGCGCCGTAATAGGCCAGCTCGGTGGCTTCAGCATAAGATATCTGCTCAAGTTTGACGGTGTTCCTGAAATGTTTCGGATCGGCATTCAGAATGCCCGGTACATCTTTCCAGGTGATCACTTCCGAGGCATCCAGCAGGTTGGCCAGGATAGAAGCCGTGTAATCGGACCCTTCCCGACCAAGCGAGGTGCTGTAGCCCTGGTTATCCGAGCCGATAAAGCCCTGCGTCAGGATAAGCGGCCGGGTCCCATTGTTATAGCCCATCAAAGGTCTGATCTCACGGTCGGCATTCACCTGGCTGGCTTCCCAGTCGACGCTGGCCTGGCGGTAAGTGTCATCGGTCTTGAGGATGTTCCGGATATCCAGCCAATGATGGTCAAGGCCTGCCTTTGTCATGACATGGCTCACGATCCTGCTTGAAACCAGCTCCCCGTAACAGATCACCTGGTCATAAAAACAGTTCAAAGACGATTTCTTTTCCTGCTCTAAAACCGTTTTTAATTGTTTCCAGCATTCCCGGATATCTTTATAAACCGGATGGGCCGGATCCGGGAAAATGCGTTGAATGATCTCATGGTGATAACTTATGATCCGGTCAAGGATTTCGGTTGCATTGCCGGATCCTTCAAAACTGGCCGTGATCAACTCTTCCAGGGCATTGGTCGTTTTACCCAGTGCCGATACGACGATGATCAAGGGCTCACCGGGATACAATGCGATGATTGATGGGATTTTTTCGACGGCTGCAGCCGTATTGAGAATACCCCCGCCAAATTTGAATACTTTCATCGGATCAATTTCGTCAATTCCTCGGGCAAAAGTAATACTTTTGCGAAACTGACCGGGAATTTGAACGATTGAAAACAGAAGAACTTATCAGGTTATACGCAGCAACTTCACCGGTGCTGCAAATGGTCGAAATGCTGAAGAACCAGTCCCTGCCCAGGATATTCCTGAAAGGTATGACGGGTTCATCTGCTGCATTGATCAAAGCTGCAGTATTTCATCACCTGCAACGCAACCACCTGGTCATCCTTAACGATCCGGAGTCAGCCGCTTATCTTTACAATGACCTGGAAACCCTGTTCGGTGAAAAAGGCCAGCCATACGAGCATAAAAACACACTTTTCTTTCCCACAGTTTACAAGCGTCATTTCGAATTTGACCGTCCTGACCGGACGAATGTGCTAATGCGGACTGAGGTGCTTAGCCGGTTAGTTTCATCCAACAAAAAAACAATCATCGTTACTTACGCCGAAGCACTGGCAGAAAAGGTCGTCAGGAAGAAAGTTCTGACCAAAAACACGCTGAAGCTGAAGGTAGGGGAGAAGGTCACGCTGGATTTTGTGGCAGATGTGCTGAACGAATACGGATTCGACCGGGAAGACTTTGTTTACGAACCCGGCCAGTTTTCCATCCGCGGAGGCATCCTCGATGTTTTTTCTTTTGCGCATGATAACCCTTTCAGGGTTGAATTTTTTGGGGAAGAAGTCGAATCGATCCGTTCTTTTGATCCGGCAACCCAGCTTTCCGTGGACAAGATGGACCGCATCACCATCCTGCCGGATATGTCGGAACGGC
>AMWB02106422.1_pt1 | contig 12884 bp, 7 predicted proteins | sample 200311 | NCBI WGS metagenome assembly AMWB02 (sample SAMN02737377, study PRJNA173069) | bioreactor metagenome | biome: anode biofilm in microbial fuel cells | place: USA: California | collected 2010-12-16 | reverse complement strand
AGCCGCAACGCACTGGCGGCCGGCCACGCGGGTCAGGAGGTGATCACCGGATACCTCGGCAAGCCGGTTCTGTCGAGCTACAGCCCCCTTGAGATCGAGGGGCTCAATTGGGCCATCATCTCAGAAATCGACGTGGCCGAGGCTTTCAGCCCGGTGGATGAAAACGGCAAAGAATTGTTTGCCTATTATGCCGACTCATACGGTTTCGATATGTTCCTGTTGAATCCCAATGGATACTGCTTCTACTCGGCCGCCAAGAATGCCGATTATCAAACCAATCTGGTCTACGGACCCTTTGCCGGCTCCGGTCTAGGCCGTTTGGTGCAAAACGTGTTGAAGACCCGATCGTTCGGTTTCGTGGATATCTCGCCGTATGCACCGCGAAACGGAGAACCTGCTGCATTTATCGCACAGCCGCTTGTTAACAACGGGCAGGTTGAAGCCGTGGTGGCGCTGCAAGTATCACAGGATGCCGTCAACCACATCATGCTGCAGCGGGCAGGCATGGGCGAAACCGGCGAAACCTACCTGGTGGGGCCGGACAAGCTGATGCGCTCCGATTCATATCTTGATGCCGTCAACCGAACGGTCCAGGCGTCTTTTGCCGATCCCGCCAAAGGAGGCGTGGATACAGAAGCCGTCCGTTGCGCCCTCGCAGGCAAAAACGGTGAAAAGATCATCATCAATTACAACGGCAAAGCCGTACTTTCGGCCTATACCCCAATCAATATCTGGGATACTACCTGGGCGCTCATCGCCGAAATCGACGCGTCCGAGGCTTACGCCGCCGTAAAGGCTCAAAAGAGAGTGATGGGCATCCTGGCCTTAACGTCTATTACGTTCATTCTTGGTTTTTCGCTCCTATTGACCCGCTATATTACCAATCCGATTATCAGGCTCGCGGATAAAGCTTCATATATCAGCACCTACAGGGATTTGAATCAGCGGATCGGATTTGAGAGCAGCGATGAAGTCGGCGTACTCGCTTCGGCTTTCAATTCCATGATCCAGAGCCTGAAGACGTATTATGACGGTCTGGAAGAGACCAATCGCAGCTTGAATGCGGAAATCGCCAGACGCAGAAAAGCCGAAGACAAATATCGCAGCATTTTTGAAAACGCCGTGGAGGGTATTTTCCAGACAACTCCGGAAGGTCAAATAATCAATGCCAACCCATCCTTTGCCCGCATCTTCGGCTATGACAGCCCCGACGAACTGATAAGGAGCATTTCCGATATCGGAAAACAGTTATACGCCGATGACGGCCGGCGTAAAGAGCTGCTACGCCGGCTTGAGCAGGAGAATACGATATCGAATTTTGAATCCCGAAAGCGCAGAAAGGACGGGAGCGTCATCTGGACTTCCAACAATGTTCGCGCCGTCCGGGACGCTGCAGGTCGGCTCTCTGTCCTGGAAGGGTTTCTGACGGATATTACCCCCCGACGGCTGGCGCAGGAAGCACTTCAAAAGCACCGTGAGCAGCTTGAGGAGCAGGTCAAGGAACGCACTGCCGAACTTACCGTCGCCAAGGAGCAGGCAGAGTCGGCCAATAAGGCCAAAAGTGATTTCCTGGCCAACATGAGCCACGAGCTGCGCACCCCCCTGAACGCCATTCTGGGTTACTCGCAGTTGATGCAGCGAGAAACCTCCCTGTCTCAGGAGCAACGGGACTATGTTAACACCATCAGTAGCAGCGGCGATCATCTTTTGGCATTGATCAATGACGTGTTGGATATATCCAAAATTGAGGCGAAAAAGGTTACTTTACATATCGATACCTTCGACCTGCATGAGTTACTTAATAACTTGAATGTCATGTTCATCTCCAGCATGGAAACCAAGGGATTATATCTTGAAATTATCGGCATCGAAAGCGTACCGCGTTATGTCGTATCCGATGAAAGCAAACTACGCCAGGTGCTTGTCAACCTGATGGACAATGCCGTGAAATTCACTCAACACGGCGGCATCACCCTGCGCGTGTCAGAAGTGGACGGCAACAACAGCCAGGGCACCTTGCGTTTTGAAATCCATGACACCGGGGTTGGCATTGCCCAGGATGAGCAGGACAAGTTGTTCCAATATTTCGAACAAACCCTCAGCGGCCGACGGGCTGAAAAGGGCACCGGCTTAGGGCTGGCCATCAGCCGGGCGTATGTCCGTATGATGGGAGGAGATATCACTGTAAGCAGCAGGGAGGGCAGCGGCAGTACCTTCTGCCTTGAGATTGTTATCAAAAAAGGCAGCGAGTCAGATGTCAAGGAAAGCGACATGCAACAGCGGCACGTAATCGGTCTGGAACCCGGTCGGGATGTCCCTCGGGTCCTGGTGACTGAAGACAGGGATGAAAGTCGTATCCTGCTGATGAAGCTCCTTCAAACGGTAGGCATTGAGGTGCAGGCGGCGGCCAACGGCAAAGAAGCTGTGGAAATCTTTGGGCAGTGGAGACCCGACTTTATATGGATGGACATACGCATGCCGGTAATGGACGGATATGAGGCCACACGGCGTATACGCGCCATGGAGCTCGAGTCCGCCACAAAGCGCGTTCCCATTGTAGCCCTTACGGCCCACGCTCTGGAAGAGGAGCGTGAGCAGATCATGGCCTCCGGTTGCACCAATGTGGTGAGAAAACCCTTTCACACGCAGGAAATCTTCGCTGTGATGGAAAGGTACCTTGGCCTGACCTACGTCTATGAAAAAGAGCCGGCTTGGACGGAGGATGCAAAAATGAAGGCGCAGATTAGTCCTGCCCAACTGGCAGCCCTGCCGGCGGATTTAAGACGGCAATTGCTCAAGGCCGTCGTCAGACTTGACACGCGACGCACACATAAGCTTATCGAGCAGATCGCCGAGCATGATACCCAAGCCGCCGTTGCCTTTCGATCACTGGCAGACAACATGCAATACCACCGCCTGCTGGCCTACCTTGAAAACAAAGCGATACCTTTAAAGGAGTCTCCATGAGCAAGGCGATATTTCGACGGCTGTTCATGATTGTCGGGCATACAAATCCTTGAAGTGGGCAAACACATATCGATGATAAAGGATTCCGATGATGAATGAGCCATCAATGCCTGTCGACCACGTTAATACGATTTTAATAGTGGGCGATGATCCCGCAAACCGGGGAGGGCTTGCAAAAACCCTGGAGGCGTATAATTGTCGGGTACTGTTCGCCCGCAATGGTGCAATCGGTATTGAGCGCGCCGAGTATGACCAGCCGGATCTTATCTTTTTGGATGTGATGATGCCTGGTTTCGATGGTTTCGAGACTTGTTGCAGGCTCAAAGAAAATGAAAAAACCCGTGGCATTCCAGTGATTTTGATGACGGTAATTACTGAAAGACAAACAATCGCGAAGGGATTTCATTCGGGCGCCGTGGATTACATTACCAAACCGTTCCTAAGCGAAGAAATTACAGCCAGGATAAGAGCCCATTTAATTTTTAACAGCGCTGAGAAGCAGCTGGAATCGAGCGGGATGAGGCTTGGTCAGGAAATCGAAAAGCGCCGACGGGCGGAAACGAAGTTGAAAAAGCATAAAAAACAACTGAAAAAGCACATACGGGCGAAAAGGTATTTGCAGTTGGAATTGACTCTCAATACAGCGCTAAAGAAACTGTGCGATCCCTTGTTAAATCCAACCAAATCCATTGTTGACAATAGGAAAGCCGTTTTGAAACAAGCTATAGATTTAACCCACAGTACGGAAGGTTATGTTTCCGAGATTGATCCTGTAAATGGTGATAATATCGTCTATGCTTTCCCTGAAATGATGAACGTTTCTTGCGTCTTTCAAAAATCAGAAGAGAGAAAAATACGCTTCCCTCGCGGAGAGGACGGTCGTTACCTTGGTCTGTTGGGGCACTGCCTCAATACACGAAAATCGTTTTACACCAACTCATCCAAAACTCACCCGGCTTCGGAAGAATGCACCCAGGTCCATTTTCCCCTGGAACGATTCCTATCGGTACCGTTGATTCTGGCCGATGAGCCGGTTGGTCAAATAGCACTGGCCAATAAAAAATCGGACTATACGGACCAGGATCTGGCAGCGATCTGCCGACTCAGCGAACTCTACACCTTTGCTTTACAGCGCAAGCAGTGGGAGAAGGCACTCTGGGAAAGCGAGCAAAACAAGCTGGGAGAGGCTGAACGGATACGGCGGGCGCTTTTAAGCATTTTAGAAGACGAAAAGCTGGCAAAAACAAAAATTAGAGCCTCTGAAGAAGCATTGAAAGAATCGCAGCACAGGCTGCAGTCGTTGTCTTCTTATTTATTAGAAAATCAGGAAAAAAATTGGCGGCGAATCGCTTGGGAACTTCATGATGAACTGGGCCAATCTCTCACCGTGCTAAAACTGAAGCTAAGGGATATCAAAAAAATGTTAACGCCGGATTCGGTCCTGCTGAACTCTAAATGTGAGGATGTCAACGTATACGTCGATCACATCATCGATAGCGTACGCCGGTTATCTCAAGAACTGTGCCCGTCCTACATTGAAGATTTGGGCCTGGACGAATCGATCATCATTCTGGCAGAAGAATTTGCCAAACATACAGAATTGCAAATTTCGATTGAAGCCCAGGAAATCAATGATTGCTTTAATCTGCAAGAACGGACGTTTATTTATCGCATTATTCAGGAATCGCTCAACAATATACAAAAACATGCTAAAGCCAGGAAGGTTTCGATTAAGATCAAAAGGAAAAATTCCCACGTCGACATCCACATCGTCGATGACGGGATCGGCTGCAATAACGAAGGAAATAAAGTGCAAAATGGATATAACTTTGGTCTGGGCTTGACCGCCATGGCAGAACGGGCTCGTATGTTGGGCGGACAATTGCAGGTGCACAGCATCATCGGTATGGGCACACGGATTGAGGTTAATGTTCCTATTGAGGAAGGGGAACGAGGGGATGACTTTTTATAGTTTTGTTTGACGACCGAACATTTTGAGAGATGGTATCAAACGTATTATTATTTCCAATTCACAGCTTCCCCAGCAAATCTTCCAATTGATCTCCCTCCAGCAACAATTGGGCTTTTTCCACGGCGCATATTAAATTGGAATTCGTATTGAAGGCCACGCAGGAATCCAGCAGTTGGGGCCGCAGCATGAGCATGATTTTAAGGATTTGTTCAGAATCAAGGCCCGGCAGTAATTTTTCAATCTGACCCCGCCGGTAAATGCCCTGCCCCTGAATCACCGCATAGCAGGCTTCATGAAACAGATTATTTAGATGTGTACACCCCTTGCCGGCATTTTTTTCCCGCGCCAGTTTAACGATTCCCGGCGCCATCTTCATTCCAACCATCTCCTTCAGCGAGGATTCAGCCAATAGGCATTCTTCATGGGGAAAGCGGACCATGGTGCACTCGATTGTTTCAATAATCAATCCGGGCATCGTAAAGGCAACCATCAAAGATATGCAATGACGAGGATCGTCGTGGCTGACGGTAACACGCAGCTTGCTGTCCGGCGTCAAATAGATATCCAATGCCTTGGTCTTCCGGTAAATAGGTTCAGTCTGCTTGTTTCGGTTCATTACGTATCTCTTTAAAAGGATGCCCAAACGGGCGTCGGAATCGGCGAGTCTGAAATCGCAACAAAGCGACAGCTCGCGATATCCGCCCCGGCGAGCGGAGGGCTGCCTGCCCGTGAGCAGAGTGCGCATAGTCTACCTTGCGCTATGAGAATTTTTGTCTATCCATCACCTGGCGTTTTTGCTATGGACTTTCAGATAATGGTTTTGGCAAGACAGAGCGATGACGACGTATAGGTCATACGTTGACGAGCGATAACGCAGCCAAAATCATTGTCTGGAAGTCTATATATTGCATGCGCAGGTGAGAACTTATGCCCGTTGTTGGCAATGGACTTTGATCAGTCTTTGATGATTGCCGGGAGGAGCCCCAGTGCTGGCCGATTCACACGCCCATCTCGACGCACCACAGTTCAACGGCCGCCTGCCCATCCTGCTTGACCGCGCCCGCCAGGCAGGCGTAGGCGCCGTTGTAACCATCGGCGTTGCCCCTTCCAGTTCCCGCAACTGCATCCGCATCGCCTCGCAATTCCCGGACGTATACGCCACCGCCGGCTACCACCCCCATTGGGCGCGCGGCGCCACTCCGCAACGCATGGCAGACATGGAAACGCTGACGATCCTGCCGGACATCGTGGCGGTGGGTGAAATCGGCTTGGACTACCACCGCCTGCGTTCTCCCCGACGGCACCAGCGGGAACTGTTTGTCGCAATGCTCGAAATGGCTGCCGCAGCGGGCAAGCCTGTCGTCATCCATGATCGCGAAGCCCACGCGGATGTGTATAATCTTTTGTCTGCTTTCCGCTCCCGCCTGACGGGCGGTATCATCCACTGCTTTTCCGGCGATTGGCAATTGGCCCGCAAATACCTGGACTGGGATTTTTTCCTGTCGATACCGGGTACAGTGACCTATCCCGCCGCCCATGCCTTACAAGACGTCGTGCGTCGTGCGCCCCTGGAACAGTTGCTCATCGAAACCGACGCCCCCCACCTTACGCCCCTGCCTTGTCAAGGCCGCCTCAACGAGCCGGCATTTATCCGCCATACCGCCGGAGCGCTGGCGCGGTTACGACGGTGCCCGGTGGCGGTCGTAACACAGGCCACGAGCCACAATTTCAGGCGCATTTTTGGACTGCCGACACCGGTATAAAAGCTCTCAATGTAAATATCCATCCGGCAATTCCTCTTCAACGGCGTTGCGTACCATCTGGCGGCAAATGTACAGCATCACGTCGAAGGGTATGAAGTCGAAAGCCGTTTGATCCAACCACCGGCGGGCGGCCCAGTCGGCTGTAGCCTCCATATCGCCGGTTTTTTCAACCTGTTTTTTCAAGGTTTCTTTATAGGTCAAGGTTGAACGCAAGACGCGTTGCACGATCTGATGAGCGTGTTTGCCCGTCATAAGGCCGAAGTGCTCCCAGGCGCATAGTCGCACATCAAGATTTTCAAGCCGCTTAAGGCTGCGAACAAAATCGGAAAAGCTCTCCGAGGCCGTACATGCAAAGTCACCTCCCTTATTGATGGGGATGGACATGGCATCGCTGGGGAAAAGCCACTTCTGCTCTTCAGCGTAAAGGACCATGGCGCAGCGGCTGTGGCCGGGGGTTTCAAGGGCCCGAAAAACCAGATCACTGCCGATTTCGATTTGTTCGTCGTCGCCAAGTACACGGGCAAGACGAATGGTGTCAAAATTGAGGGGAACTCCTTCTACGGTATCGGGGACCCTCCTACGGCGGAGGGCCGCCATGCTGAATTTGCCCGCGTTGCTGACGGCTTTGGGCATATCGAAATAACGGGCTGCCTGCCGCGACGCCAACACCTCCAGATGAGGATAACGCTTCTGCAAAAATGGCACAGCCCCGGCATGGTCGTAATGGGAGTGACCGACAAACAAGTATCGCACCTGCTGCATATCAATGCCCCAGTTTTTGATCTGGTTCGTAAGTTCCGGTACGATCCACGGCGCCCCACCGCCCACGAGCATATGAACATCTCCTTTGAGCAGATACATGTTAATTTGGCGGGTTCCGAGCAGCACCATACGATCATTGATAAGACCGGGTTTCTGTATCCACATGGTAAAGACCTCCCAAAAACTGTTTTGGCCGATGTCAAGTTTTGCAAATCTGGCAAATCAAACCGGACTTGCACTTGTTGCGAAAACCTATCCGTGACAGCATTTCTTGGCTTTCTTCCCGCTGCCACAGGGGCAGGGCTCATTGCGTTTGATCTTATCGGTTTTGGCCGGACGCCCGGACTCACCCGCCAAGAATCCCCCGCGCATGCGCGTCAGAGAAATCTCAGCCTTATGCTCGACGGCTGCCAGACGCATCTCGGTTGTCCCTGCTTCCCGGGTCATTTTCATTTCGTGGTACAGACTCAGTGCCTCCTTCAGACAGCTGTGGGCGTTGCTATAATCTTCCCGGGCTTCATGAACAAAACTCATGTTGACAAGTACCCCGGCCAGCCCCACCCGATGCTCCATTTTGCGCAGCAACGCAATCGCCGCCTCAAATTCCTTCCGGGCAGAATCCAAATCCTTGGTTTCATAGTAAAGGGTCCCAAAATTGGCCAGCAAATTGGCCTCGCCTTCCTGATCGGCTTTTTCCCTGAAAATGTCCAGTGCTTCACGGTAGTGGCGTTCGGCCCGGTCATAACGCTTTTGGTCAAAGTGCAGCAAGCCAGTTTGAAAAGCGACGTTGGCCCGACCCAAATCATTTCCCATTTGCTGGAATAAAACGCCGGCATCCGCTAAAAAGGCCTCAGCGGCATCCATATCACCCTGGGCTTTACGCACCTGGGACAAAAGAATAAGGCACATTGCTTCCTTTTCGCCATGGCCCAGTTTGGCAAATAATTCCTTGGCGCGGTTGAAATCCGCATCCGCTTCGCCAAAGTCCTCCAAAATCATATTCACCTGGCCCAGCTCCATGGCCGCATCGCCCTCCCCCAGCCCGTAATCGAGTTCCCGGTAGCGCTCCATAGCGTTCCGGTAGTGCTCCCCCGCGGCCTTGAGGTCGTTTTGACCCCGCTGCACATGACCCAGGCGTATAACCTGAATCACAGCGTTTACGCGGTCTCCGAGTTCTTCATACATCTCCTTGGCCCGGTTAAAGTAATCAATGGCCTTTTCGAACTCACCCTGGTCTCCTTTCACAAGACCCAGGTTTGAAAGCTGGGCGGCTTCACCCTCTGCGTTGGCCAAAGCTCTGTACCTTTCCATGGCCGTTCTAAATAGCTTTTCCGCCGGTTCCGGCTCCCGCCGGGCATACATGGTATGCCCCATATTCGCGTAACGCTGGGCCGCCATTAAAGGCTCGCCCGCGTTTTCATCATGTTCCGCCGCCCGTTCATAGGCATTGACGGCCTTTTCGTAATTGCGGGCAGCAAAATAAGTGTGCCCCAGATACCCCCACTGGCTGGCGATCTTTTTGTCGTCCGCCAGAATCCCGTATATTTCGATAGCTTTCATATGGTACGCCTCGGCCTGCTCAAGATTTCCTCGGGCATAGGCCACGTGCCCTAAGTTAGACCACTGCAACGCCCTTCCGCGGCAACTCAGGGCAGGATTGGCGCCTTCCAGCAGGCGATACTGTTCCAATGCTTCCCGGTACTTTGTTTCAGCGGTATCCAGCTGCTGGATGGAAAACTCCAAATAGGCGCTTTGGGATAATATATCTGCGATCAGGTCGGTTCTCTCCAATTCCCGCGCCAACCCCAATGCCTCCCCAAATGCGTCTCGTGCCGTCTCTATATCCCGTAAGGCAAAGGCAGACCGCCCTTTGAGTTCGAACACCTTTTGCAGATCAATTCGATCACCGCTTTCTCGTAACACGCAGACGGCCTTTTGCAGCACCTCCAAGGCATCGTGATTGCGGCTTAGGGTTTCTTTAACCTCTCCCAATGCCAACAGCAGGCGGCCGCGGGTTTCCACCGGATTATACCGAAGGTCATGACCGACTTTAGAATTCGAAACCTGATCCAGGACTTGATCCGAACTGGAATCAAGCTGCTCCAAAGCGCGCTGTAGCTCCATTTCACCCACCTCACCGGCACCCAAGGCCAGCTTGGGGCCGTAACCGGCCAGTGCCTGGTTGGCCGTTATTCGGGCATCGGCACTGCGATATACGCCCAACGAGTGGCCCAGGGCGGCAAAGGGCTTGGGCCGGCTGAGAAGCTGATCTAAATAGTAGGCCAGTACTTTTTTGTCCATATCCGCCCTATCTTCCGCTAAAGCCTTGCGCACGGTTTCGTCCCGCGGACAAAACAGACGCGGGTAGGCCAGACGTATCCGCTTGTCGGCATGGGCCACCAGCATGCCCTCAAAAACTTCCGAGGCCAATGCAGCCATTACCTTCTCTTGGGAAACTCCCGTAAATATGGATAATTCATGGATGCCTAACGGATGGGCCAAGTAAACTATCGCACGCATCAACTCTCCATAGATGCCATCGTCGTGGTAACAATGGTAGTAACGCGTCAACAGCTTCTGAATCTCACCGGGCGTTGTGCCATTAACGGCTATGCGGTTGGTAGGACAAAAATCGTCCTGGACAGCCATAACGTCATCTGTGCATTGACATATGATCATCTTGGTTTTGACAGGCAACATACGCAAGATCGACTTGAAAAATTCGATCAGGGCGGGTTCATGAGTGACGACCAAAGGAGCCATGTGTAAAACCAGAGGCGCATCTTCCATTTTTTCGGCGATAAAGCGGATCGCTTCTAAAAACCGTACCTCAAGTGGACGTTGGTCTCGCCCTTCGAGCAGGGCCAATTGGGTTTGCAAGCCGGGATTGGCGTCAATGAACGCCGCCCATCCCTGGGTGTCCCGGCAGGCCAGCCCGGAAGCGGTTTCCACCAACCAGCGATAGAGGAAATGGCGTGAATGTTCCTGGGGCCAAATGTCATACCGAAAAACAAAAAGCCTGCCCTTTTCCAGAAATGCCTCCGTCTGACGGCACATGAATTTCTCCAGGCCGATTTCCTCGGCTCCGATGACCATAAATACTTTTTCGGTTTCCGAATCAATAAAATCGAACAATCGCTTCTTTTGCTCGGACGCATGGGAGGAATGAATAGATGGCATGGCTTACCTCTGGTGGAATGTTAAGGTTGTTATTCAAGGGCACACAACGTGCGATAATGCTCGTCTATACGGCAGGTATTATGGCGTTCTTCACCCTCCTGGAAGCGTCGGCGTTCCTGATCGCTTGATACAATCAAAGCGGGTATCTCCGCGGAGGTGCCGTCTTTTTTAAGGGCTGCGAAAATGAAATATGCCGTCAGAGCCTCCCATTGTTTATCCCTTTTCACGTCTTCCGCCGTTACTTTGACCCGGATCTCCATGGTCGATCGGCTGGCGAAAGTGAGCTTGGCGTCCACTTTGACGTAATTGCCGACTCGGATTGGATGCAGGAAATTAATGCCTTCCACCCGAAGGGTTACCACGTCGGTATGGGCATGCTTGAGCGCTGCCAGGCCCGCAGCAGTATCCATTATTTTGATAATTTCGCCTCCGTGGGCGTAAGTGCCGCTGGGCCCGGCGTTGAAGGGCATGATGACCTGGGACAGAGAGACTGCCGAATACGCCACCGTAAACCCCTCCCGATCCGGTTTAATGCAATTGGTCTGCGACGACATAGTGAGCCTCCTGCTGCCACGTTTAAGCGGTTTTTAAACATAAACGACCATTTCTATGATTTAAATTCACATATTGTGGCTTGATTAAACCATCTCATCAAATGCCTCCCGCTCTTTCAGCCAAGCGCTGATTTTCGGAACGAACAGCTTCTGAATCTTGGAGCTGACATAGATGCCGATATGACCCGTGGGCAGGCAGATGTCCTCCACGTCCACGCTGCTCACCTTGCTCGGCAGGACCTCGGCAGCCTCTGGCGGCACGAGATGATCGTACTTTCCGTAGATGTTCAAAAGCGGCATGGTGATATTCTTGAGGTCCACCCGTCGTCCTCCCAGCGTAAGCCTGCTCTGGATCAAGAGGTTCTTGTGGTAGCAGTCCGATATGAACTGGCGGAGGGTTTCGCCGGGCACGTCGGGGCTGTCGAAGATCCATTTCTCCATCCGGACGAAATTTTCCACGAACGTCCGGTCGTCCACGTTTTCAAGAAACCCCACATATTTATCGATCATCAGGCGGGCCGGGTTCATGAGCAGGAATCCCAGGTTCATCACATCGCCCGCCACGTTGCCGAAGGCATCCACGACGCTGTCCATGTCGAGCCCCTTCATCCAGATGTGCAAGAGCCCCTTATCGGTGTCAAAATTCGTCGGGGTCACGGTGGTGACGAGGTTTTTAATCTTTTCGGGGTGCAGGGCCGCGTACATGACGGAAAACGCCCCGCCCATGCAGATCCCCATGAGATTGATTCTGGGCAGGCCATGTCGTTTCCGGATGACGTCGACGACGCTCTCCATGTAATGGTTGACATGGTCGTCGATCGTCACGTAACGATCCTTCCGAGTCGGATATCCCCAATCGATCATGTAGATCTCCACCCCGTGATCCAGAAACACCTGCACCGCGCTCCTTCCCGGCTGAAGGTCGAGCATGGTCTCGCGATTAATCAGGGCGTAAACGATCAGGAGCGGGACCTTGTGCGTAATCTTTTCAGAGATGTAATGCTTCAGCTTGACCCTGTCCTCCTGATAGACCACCTCGTAAGGGGTGGGCGCGATATCCGTTTCGAGGGGACCGAGCAGTATCTCTGAGGCTTTTTCCGCGCGTTTTTTGGCACTTTTCGTTCCTTCGGCCAGGTTCTTGATGAGCACATCCACAGCTATCGGCTGACTCATAAATTTCCTCCATTATTCCTGTTGGATGGTCGCTTCTTCCAGGTGGTCCATACGCCTGTACCGTTCCCTGTCGCGCTTCTTCAGGACATGGAAGTCTTGTCGAGGCTCGTTGTTGGTGGTGGTGGGAAGGCTGTCCAGCATATCTTAGAGCACCCCTTCCTTCGTAGGTCGGGTTCGAGCACGACAAATGGCTATATCCACATCCCCCTTGGGAAGGCGTCGTCTCGACCTCGATAAAATCAAGTAGCGCCTGGGCGGTGTCCGTCTCCATCAGGTCGTCTTTTTCCAGGATCCGACTGAAATTGAGCGGGCACCCTAAAAGATTGACGGGAAAGCGTTCCGCCTCCGGTTACCGGGGGATTACTGCTGAATTCTTTCAGACAAGAACGAACCGAAGTGTTGAATTTTTGGGACAGCGCCCAATTATTGACAACAAGAAAAAAATTCAATCCTGATTAGATGTACAGATAAGACGATTTCAGGAAAAGAACATCCCAGCCACACAGGGTTTCT
>AMWB02156695.1_pt3 | contig 12891 bp, 15 predicted proteins | sample 200311 | NCBI WGS metagenome assembly AMWB02 (sample SAMN02737377, study PRJNA173069) | bioreactor metagenome | biome: anode biofilm in microbial fuel cells | place: USA: California | collected 2010-12-16 | reverse complement strand
ACCCCGTCCCTCCCCCAATTGGGGGAGGGAGAAAGGGAGGGGGCTTTCGCTCTCGTCAACCTCGATGCCGATCTCTACAATCCTACCAAAGCCGGGCTTGAGTATTTCTATCCTCTTTTATCGCCCGGAGGGGTGATCATTGTTCATGACTACACATGGAAATGGCCCGGGATCAAACGGGCCGTTGATGAATTCGTCCGAACCATTCCGGAACCACTGGTTGCGGTCCCGGATATGGACGGAAGCGTGATGATATTCAAATCAATTACTTAACCGGGGTTGTGCCGGCTGCCGGGGCAGAGGTTGACGTAGGATTTTGTCCCGGAATCGGAGATGCTACCGGGGCACCTTCCACTTCACCCTTAATTGTCAATACATCAGGCTGTGTGATGCCATCAAAAGTCACGGTGACAGTTTTGGTGAAAACACCGATCCTGGCCGAATTGTAGGTAGCCTTCACAATACCGGATTCATTCGGTTTGATCGGCTCTTTGGTGAATTCAGCAACGGTGCATCCACAGGAACTTTTGGCTGCGGTGATGATCAGCGGGGCCGTCCCGTTATTCTTCACGGTAAATGTAACAGCGGCCGGATCATTCTGCTTGATCTTGCCGAAATCATGCGTGGTTTCATTCCATGCAAAGGTTTTCTCAACCTGCTGGACTGCCTGAGTCTGGGCTGCAAGGAACTGGATCCCGATAAACATAACCATTAATAAGACTGCAATTTTTTTCATACTTACAAAGTTTAGAAATTATTTACTGGATTAAAGCCACAAAGCTAAATCCCTGGAACAATAATTGAGGTTAATGAAATGATAATAATTCTTAACGAATAGTAAATGAATTGTTAATGAACCCTGTTTCTGGTTCAATTTTAGTAATTTCGCCTTATGTCAAACCGGTCAATTCAATGGGTTATCGGCCTGGGTGTGCTGGCCATTGTGGCTATTCTGGCCGGCCAGGGCTTTTTTTTCTATAAGGCATTTGACCTCCGTGAAAGGCAAACCGTACAGTCTTTCAGGATTTCCCTGCAATCGGTGGCCGAAAGCCTCAGCCAATTCAATAAAAGTACCCTTCCCGATAATATTATCCATCAATACAGCCCCGATTATTTTATTGTCGATATCAACAACCACATCGATCCCTGGATACTTGAGCATTATCTGCGCACGGAATTGACACGAAGACATCTTGATATAGATTTTGAATATGCCATCTATGATTGCAACGATGACCGGATGGTTTACGGGAATTATGTTTCCCTGGCCCAGAAGGAGGTAGGCAAGGAAAAACTGGCTTACTGGCCTAAATATGAAGAGGGACTTTATTATTTTGGGGTGCATTTTCCGGGCATCCGCAGTTATATCCTCAGTGATATGGGGCTGTGGTATTTTTTCACCGCAATCCTGCTTGTCGTGATCCTGTTTTTCGGTTATAGCATGATGATCATCCTTAAACAAAAAAGACTGTCGGAGGTGCAGCGGGATTTCATCAATAACATGAGCCATGAATTCAGGACGCCGCTGACTTCCATCGGGCTTGCATCGGATGTGCTCAGGGAAGAAGGACCAGCGACTGATCCCGTCCGCTATTTGAAGTACACCGGTATATTAAAGGACCAGATTTTTATTTTGCAGAAAAAAGTAGATAAAATCCTCCAGCATGCGGAAACTGATCAGAAGCTCTTCAAACTGAATAAAGAACGAATTGTTCTTAAAGATTTGACGGAAGAGATTATCGATGAATTCAAACCTACGGTAGAACATAAAAATGGACGCATCGAACTTGACAACCAGGCCGGTAATACGGCCATCCTGGCCGACCGATATCATTTTTCAGGCATCCTGATCAACCTCATCGATAATTCGCTGAAATATACCGAACAAAGTCCCCTGATCCGAATATCGATAAAACCAGCGGGAAGCAGAATTTTCCTGAAATTGGAAGATTCGGGCGCAGGAATTGATAAAAAGTATTTGCGGAAGGTATTTATGCCTTTTTTCAGGGTCCCCAGCGGGAATATCCATAACGTGAAGGGTACCGGACTCGGATTGAGCTATGTTAAGCGGATCTGTGACCTGCACAAGTGGAAAATTGCCATTGTCAGCGAACCTGGAAAGGGGACCAGCATAACGATGATTATTCCCAAAGCAGAAAAAAATGGTGAGTAAAAGCCGGATACTTTATGTGGAAGATGATGAAACCCTTGGGTTTATAACTTCTGAAAATTTGGAGAGAAAAGGGTATGAGGTTAAATTGTGTCCCGATGGCGAGCTGGCATTACAGCTATTCCGCCAGGAACAATTTGATATTTGCCTGCTGGATATCATGCTTCCCAAACTCGACGGGTTTACCCTTGCCCGGTTAATCCGGAAGGAAAACGATGAGATCCCGATCATTTTCATTTCAGCAAAATCATTGACGGAAGATAAGATTGAAGGCCTTTTGCTGGGTGCCGACGATTACATCGTTAAACCATTTAATATTGAAGAATTAACCCTCAAGATTGAAGTTTTCCTCAGAAGGTCAAGGGTGGTGAAAGCCGCACCGTCAGAGAATATTATCCTGATTGGCGGCTGCACGCTCGATATGAGCCTACTCCGGCTGGATTGCCAGGGGACCATTAAGAAGCTCACATTCAGGGAAGCGGAGCTGATCGGTTATTTCAGCCGAAACCGCAACAAGTTGCTGAGCCGCGAACAGATCCTCGAAGCTGTATGGGGTGGCAATGATTATTTTTCCGGGCGAAGCCTTGATGTTTTTATTTCCCGCTTAAGAAAGTACTTCCAGGACGATCCGGTGGTCAGGATTGAGAACAGGCACGGGCTCGGATATGTTTTCGAGGTTAAAAATCAGTGAAACGCATCAATCCCGGTGATATCGTTCCCGGTGATCAGCAGGTGGATATCATGGGTTCCTTCATAAGTGATGACCGATTCGAGGTTCATCATATGCCTCATGATCGGAAAATCGCCGGTTATACCCATGGCGCCCAGTATTTGGCGTGCTTCGCGGGCGACATTCAAGGCCATTTCCACATTGTTTCTCTTTGCCATGGAAATCTGGGCAGCAGTGGCCCGGTCTTGCGAGCGTAGGCTCCCGAGCCGCCAGGCCAGCAGTTGTGCCTTGGTGATCTCTGTCAGCATTTCGGCCAGTTTTCTTTGCTGAAGCTGGAATGACGCAATAGGCCGGCCAAATTGCTTTCTTTCCTGTGCATAACGCAAGGCTGTGTCATAGCAATCCATGGCAGCACCGATCGCTCCCCAGGCAATGCCGTAACGGGCCGAATTCAGGCATTTCAACGGCCCTTTCAGGCTTGAAATTTTGGGCAGCAGGTTTTCTTTCGGTACTTTCACATTGTCGAAAACCAGTTCGCCGGTGACGGATGCCCGCAATGACCATTTTTTATGGGTTTCAGGGGCCGAAAAACCTTCAGTCCCATTTTCAACGATCAATCCCCGGATGGCTCCGTGCTCGTCTTTCGCCCAAACCACAGCGAGATCGGCGATAGGAGAGTTGGTGATCCACATTTTTGCGCCGTTGAGCAGGAAGTACCCACCCTCATCGGAAAAATGTGTTTCCATGCTGCCGGGATCAGATCCATGATTGGGTTCGGTCAGGCCAAAGCAACCGATCAGTTCTCCGCTAGCCAGCTTTGGCAGGTATTTCCTGCGTTGCTCTTCCGACCCGAAAGCATAAATGGGGTACATGACCAGTGAAGTTTGAACGGAGGCGCAGGAACGGATACCTGAATCGCCTCTTTCGAGTTCGGTCATGATCAGGCCGTACGAAGTCTGATCAAGGCCGGAGCCGCCGTATTCCGGCGGGATGAACGGCCCGAATGCACCGAGTTCGCCCATTTCTTTCACCAGGTGAACCGGAAATTTACCTTGCTGGGCGTAATCATCGATATCCGGTTTCACGCGCCGGTCAACCCAGTCGCGGATGGCACCGCGGATTATTTTCTGCTCATCGGTCAAAAGCTCGTCGACAAGCATATAGTCAGGAGGTGAATAGAGGCTTTTCATAGGGCAAAGATACCCGTTTCTGCTTCTATCATCCGCATAAAAAAATGCCGGATTAAATGAACTTTAAGCCTGTCTCCTGATCTTGAAGAAGGTGAATGCAACCATCAGCGAAATACCAATAATCAATGCCCATCCAGGGATTGGGGTGGCTACTGCCTGGCTTATCGTCAGATCATCGATGAACGGACCATAAAAATCATTGGCGATATCATCATAGGTATCAAAATAAAACTGCACTTTGATATACTGATCCGCATCCGGATTCAAAAACTCATAAGTGTTTTGATTCCAGGCATAGGTGCCGTCAACATAAAACCATTCGATTACATCCTCATTTTCATCCAGGATAGCCATCCAGGTTTCATCATAATAACATTCCAGCGTTGGGGCATAGGGTCCGGGTTCACCTCCTCCATCATCCTCGTAATAATTACATTCATTTTCCTGGTTGAACATAAACGAAATCGTGATGGGATTTCCGTTAACCTGGATCAATGGAGTGGTGACTGCTCCCCAGGTGCCATTCCCATCGCCTTCGTCGCATTCAAAATTATATCCATTGTTGAAATTCAGGCTTCCGCCGGCAGAATAATATCCCGGAACAGCGGGGCTATTATCCATTTTCCAGGTACAATCGATTGAACTGCCGTCTTTTGTCCAGCCTGCCGGCAAGTCAAGTCCGGCTTCATCGAAATTTTCGGAAAAGATAATTTCTCCGCGAACAGGCGAATTGGTGATCTGGGCGTCGTTTTCCGGATACCTGTAATTTTCAATCAGGTCACGGTATTTTTCATTGCCCACATTGCGTGTCCTTTGCTGATTTTGCGCAAAACCAGCGATCGTTGCAACAAATGCAAAAAGAAATGTCAAAAGCAATAACTTTTTCATATACTTTTTTAGTTTGGTTAGTATGGCAAAGCTATACGGTTAATTTTAGAAACCCAAAGAAATGTTGTACGAGTTTTGTACAAAAACATTAATTCGTACAATTTTATTACTTATTGGTTCAGAGACTATCCTTCAATCCTTTATTTTTCCGGTTCGGCATGAATGTTCAGCCTGAGGTTTTTAATCGTTTTATTTAATTCTTCTTCAATCTCGTCACAGTATTGATGTACTTTCTCAAGGGTCATGTCTGCCGGCATGTCAAGGTGAAAATCAACAAACATATAACTACCTGCTTTCCGTGTTTTCAATTCATGATACGGGACTCCCATTGCTTTTAACTTATTTTCAAGGCTTACCACTTCTTCCTTGGTCCACGAACTATCGATAAGGGGCCAGAATGCTTTCGACAACAGCTCAAGTGATTCTTTGAGGATGAGCAGTGCAACAAGGATGGCAATTATTGGATCAAGGATGTGAATTTTAGTCACCCAGATCAGCAATAATCCTATTCCAACGCCAAGAGAAGTGTAAACATCAGTTTTCAAATGAAGGGCATCGGCCTCCAGGGCAACCGAATCCGTTTCTTTCGCCACTTTATAAAGGCGGTGCGACACATAAGTGTTGACACCTGCTGAAATAAACATGACGAGTGAACCCCATTCCACCGAGACAATCTCAGAATCCCCGCCGGTCAATTTTCTGATGGCTTCAACAACAATCCAAATGGCAGCGCCCAGAATGAGGAATGCTTCGATGACTCCCGAGACATTCTCAACTTTCCCGTGGCCGTAAGGATGCCTTTCATCCGGAGGATTGTCGGAAACCCTGACGGAGAAATAAGCAATGATGGCGGCAACCAGGTCCATGGCGGAGTGAATCGCCTCTGATATAATACTGACCGATCCGCTGATGATTCCCGCTGCAAACTTTAAAATGATCAGCAAGGAATTGGAAGCGATAGAAAGACGGGCGATTTTGACTTTTTTATTCATATGATGTAAATTTCCACCGATTTATCACTTGTCTACCGGTACCAGTTATGCCCGAAAACAATATAATAAGCGAGCTGGTTGTCGGGCCCCATCGCAATATCGACACCCATGCGAAGTTTGAACAAACGGGCAACCAGGTAGCGGAATCCAGCGCCACCGGCAAAATGCCAGGCGTCATCCTCGAGATATTCTGAATCGCTGTGGGGTTTCCCTGTTCCTGCAAATCCAAGTAGACTCCATATTCTGGTAATATCAAAATCGCTTCCAAAATAAGATCGCGCAAAGAAATAAGTGGTTTTGACCCGGATCCCTTTATCCGGTGTGAACATCAAGTTCCTGTAATCAAGGTCTGCATACAATCCCAGCATACCCAGGTTTTTATCGGATACTTTGTAGTTGAAGACAGAATCAATGAAATCACTGCTTAGGTCGTACTTGTTATCCAGCGTATCCCTTAGTGTAACTTTCTTATCCTGAGCAGGTAGATGAACACTGACCAGTGAACATAGGGTCAAGAGCAGTAACAATTTAGCAATTCTCATTTTTAGGAGGTTTGGAAAATAATTCGATGATCAAATATATTAAAAATGAAAACGAGAATAAAGCTATAAGACATTTATAAAGCCAATCACTATTCAGTATTGGAGGTTACAACGGTTATAATCTATACAGGCTCATCTGGGGTATCCCAACATAATAAAGGTCATAGCCGCCTTGTCCACCCGGCCGGTTGGAGGAGAAAATCATCATTTCATTGACAAATTCATAATTATACAGGACGATCGGCCGGTACTCATCATATTCGGTGTTGATCCTTTCGCCAAAATTCTTAGGCTCCGTCCAGTTTTCGCCTTCTCTTTGTGAAAAATAAAGATCAAATCCACCATAGCCTCCCGGGCGGTTTGAAGCAAAAACCAGCAATTCACCATTTATATACGGGCATTTGTCATCGGAACTGCTATTGAGTATTTCTGTCGGAGAAACTAGGACTGCGGCGCTGTCTGAAAGGAAATCGATCAGGGAATTTTCACCAGGTATATTTACAGTAAATATATCGAATTGACCGGTACGATCGGAACAGAAGAGCATTTCGGTAATATATGGGATCGTGTAATATTGATCCCCGTAATCAGCATAATTCTGTCCATAAAAAGTCAGGTAAGCATCATTGAATTCGCTATTTAAAAAGACAATGGGCCTCGGGTCATGATAAGTACCGCCAGTAGGGTAATAATCATAATTATAGCCATCGTACCAGGTAAAATGAAGGTCCAGGTTTCCGGAAGGATCATGGGCATACGTCAGGATGTGGGTATAAGAATGCATGCTGACCATATCGTTGAAATAGGTAACGGAATTAGGCCCCAGTTCATTAGCGCCGGTATTGACCATCATGAGCATAGTGTCGGTGTAGCTGAAATTTTTCCAGGTGCTCTGCTGGTCATCCACCGTAAGTTCTCCTTTGCCCTTATCCCAGAATATTTTCATATTACTTCCGACGATATCGAAGTTTTCACCCTCACTGTTCCGGTTGGACGAAAAGAACAGGTAACGGTCATCTTCAATGAACGGTGCCGTTGAATTATAATCATCAAATTCGGAATTGACGGCACCGAAATTCACCGGATCATACGGAAACTGTCCCTGTTCAAAATGGTTGTTGTTCGGGCAACCGGTGAAGAGCAGCAAAGCAGCCGCTATTATTACAAGGCCTGTGATTTGTCTGATCATAATTTTTTAACTATTGAATGTATGGTTTCAAAGCAAATTTTATGCCTGAAAACTGTTAATGCTGCCATGTCTTTATATTTTAATTTGAAATTCCTGAATAAATATTTTAATGATTTTATAGGACGAAAAAAAGCCATGCTGCCGGCAGGGCTTTTTCATTAGCGGTTTGCGATGTTGGAACGGTCCAATCATTCGGATACAGTACGAATGGACATCGTGAACTGAACATATGAAAAATTAATATGACTGGTTCACAAAAGATTGATTTGGTATTGAGCATTTACCGCGACGAATGAACGGTGTTCAGGATGATTGATATTGTGATGCTTATGAAGGAAACCGACCTGTCCCGACTTTGTAACAAGCTGAATTACTAAGTAATAAGAGGCCAGATTGAAAATCCGAGAAATGGCATTTATACGAAGCCTGGTTATAATCCTGAAAAACGGCTTGTATACTTTACACGCCTTCTTACATTTCCCTGGATTTACAATGCTCGGTGAAACGGTGAACTTATTAAGGCATTACCAGAAATTTCCGATCAGGGGAGAATAAAAACCGGGTTGCATTTCGTTTGCGAAAGGTCCTACAATCTGTCCACTTTCGCAAACAATATGTCAAGAAAGGTTATTAGCCAAGTAACAAAAAACAAAAAACCTTGATCATTCTATGTTAAATGCTCAAGGTTCAATGCTCAATGTTCAATGAATGTTGCCCGATCAGGGGTCGAACCTGAACTCTTCTGATCCAGAGTCAGACGTGTTGCCAGTTACACCATCGGGCAATGCGACGGCAAAAGTAGTAAAAATTCCAGATTCCGGATTCCAAATTCCAAATTATTTCTTTTTACCCTTCACCCTTCACGACTCACGCTCTTCGCCCAGGTGTCTTTCAATGAAACGGTTCTGTTAAAAACCATCTTTTCCACTGTCGAGTCGGGATCAACATTGAAATAACCGATACGCTGGAACTGGAAATGCGTAAGTGGTTTGCTTCCTTTGACACTGGGCTCAATATAAGCAGGGTAGATCACCTTCAGGGAGTCAGGGTTCAGGAACGCTTTGAAATCTTTATCCTCATGGCCTGTGGGTTCCGGGTCGCTGAAAAGACGGTCGTAGAGGCGGACTTCCACTGGCAGGGCATGGGCCACGGAGACCCAGTGCAGCGTGCCCTTCACTTTTTTCTGGCTGCCGCCGTGGCTGCGCGTTTCGGGATCGTAAGTGCAGCGCAGTTCGATGATATTGCCTTCGGCATCCTTAATGACCTCCTCGCATTTGATGATGTATGCGTTTTTAAGACGTACCTCGGTGCCCGGGGCCAGGCGGAAATACTTCGGCGGCGGGGTCTCCATAAAGTCGTCCTGCTCAATGTAGATCTCACGGCTGAACGGAACTTTACGGCTGCCCGCGTCCGGATCTTCCGGGTTGTTTTCGGCATCGAATTCTTCAACCTGTCCTTCCGGGTAATTGGTAATCACCAGCTTCAGCGGGTTCAGCACGGCCAGCACCCGCGGGGCGGTCTTGTTCAGGTCTTCGCGAACGCAGAATTCCAGCAGGCCCACATCGATTACGTTTTCTCTTTTTGCGACGCCAATGGTTTCCGCAAAATTACGGATGGACGCCGGGGTATAGCCCCTTCTGCGCAGTCCGGAAATGGTGGGCATGCGTGGATCGTCCCAGCCGTTCACCAGCCCTTCCTGCACCAGTTGAAGCAGCAGGCGCTTGCTCATCACGGTATAGGTCATGTCGAGGCGTGCAAATTCAATCTGGCGGGGCCTGTAAGCATTTTTATCTTTCACGATCTGGTCGAGGAACCAGTCGTACAGCGGCCGGTGCACTTCAAACTCGAGGGTACAGATGGAATGGGTGATGCCTTCGATATAATCCGATTGTCCGTGGGCGTAGTCATACATCGGGTAGATGCACCATTTGTCGCCTGTGCGGTGGTGATGGGCATGCAGAATACGGTAAAGCACCGGGTCGCGCATGTGCATGTTCGGGGAAGCCATGTCGATCTTAGCCCTGAGAATGCGCGAACCATCAGGGTATTCACCGTTTTTCATGCGTTCGAAAAGATCAAGGTTTTCTTCCACCGACCGGTTGCGAAACGGGCTCTCGACACCGGGCTGGGTCGGAGTGCCGCGGTTTTCGCTGATCTCCTCGGCGCTATGGTCATCCACATAAGCCTTGCCTTCTTTGATCAGCATCACTGCCCATTCATAGAGTTGGTCAAAATAATCGGAAGCGAAGAAAAGACGTTCTTCCCAGTCAAAGCCCAGCCAGCGGACATTATCCATAATCGAATCGACATATTCCTGTTCTTCTTTGGTGGGATTGGTATCATCGAAGCGGAGGTTGGTCTTGCCGCCGTATTTCTGCCCCAGCCCGAAGTTCAGGCAGATGGACTTGGCATGACCGATATGCAGGTAGCCGTTGGGTTCGGGGGGAAAGCGGGTGAGCACACGGCCGTCATTCTTGTTGTTCTTTATATCTTCCTCAATGATCTGCTCGATAAAGTGGAGCGATTTGCCGGGTTTTTCTTCCGGGGAGTTGTTGATTGACATGGATTTATTGATTTTCAATAATAAGGGTGCAAAATTAAATTTTTTTAAGCGACGACCGGGTATATTTTGAAGAAAAGCGGATTAATAGGTATATCATTTTTTCTCACAGATTTACACAGATTAAAAACACAGATTTACACAGATATGAAAGAGAATGAAATTTCTTATGATATCAGGGGTGCGGCGTTTAGGGTTTATAACCAGTTAGGGCCTGGGTTGCTTGAATCAATTTATGAGCACGCTCTTGCTTATGAATTGGTTAAAATGGGTCATATGGTCAGGACCCAGGTGGGGATACCTGTAAAATATGGCGAAGCAACACTTGAACTTGGATTCAGACTGGATATTCTTGTTGATGAGATGGTAATTATTGAAGTAAAATCAGTGGATCAGCTTATGGACATTCATCACAAGCAACTTTTATCCTACTTAAGGCTGACAAACCGTAGACTCGGCTTATTAATCAATTTCAATTCAACAGATATGACAAAGTCAATTATTCGAATAATAAACTAATCCGTGTAAATCTGTGTAAATCTGTGAGAAATATAAAAACTCTATTCAATCACCAGATCATCAAGATCCTCGTTTCAGAAAAACGTTTCCTCAGGATCCGGTCAAGGATCACCAATCCCAGTGCTGCAGCGATCGTCATCCAGGTGATGCTGGTCAGGTTCAGGCTTTTGAAAAATGATGACATGGTTTCGAAGAACCCGTTGGTAAAAATATTCATGGATACTTTTTCAATGTTTGATGATGAGAAAACATTGTCGAAGAAAGGAATATCAATCAGGAATATGATCGTTATGGCTGCTGCAAGACCGGCGAAGAGCAGGATCCATGTGCCTGTCGATAGCAGGGGAGTGGTATCCGCGGCCGGGGAAGACTTTATCTTTCCCATGACCTTTTCAGTGAAATGATCCGGGGCCTTATCGATGCCCTTCTGCAGGACCAGTTTCCTGATGAGATCGTCTTTATTATCCCTGGTATTCATATGGTAATTTTCTTTAAACACTTAACGTCCTAACTTTCAAAATATGTTGCAAATCTGAATAAATTCTTTTTCTCACCCGGTGAAGCCTTACTTTCACGTTGCTTTCCCCCAGTCCTGTCACTTCTGCAATTTCTGCGATGGGTTGGTTTTCAAGGTAGAACAACGTCACCAGCACCCGGTCGATCTCCGGCAGAAGGTCCATGATCTTGCCAATCACCAGTTTCTGCTCCTGTTCATCAAGCCCGGCAATATTTTCTTCCACTTCCTCCTCCGCAATGTTGCCCGTTATTTCTTCCTCAAGGTCCAGCATTTTCATCTTATTTTTCCTTATCCTTGAAATCGCCTCGTTATAGACGATCCGGTACAACCAGGTCTGGAAGCTGGATTCTTTCCTGAATTCCGACAGTTTCCTGAAAGCTTTCAGAAACGCATCCTGGGCAACCTCTTCAGCATCTTCACGGTTACGTGTAATGTTCATCGCGATCGTGTACACAAGGTCCTTATGCCTGTCGATCAGGACAGCATACGCGGCCGTATTGCCTGCGATCACCTGGCTGATGTAATGGTTGTCGTCCATCGGGTTTATCTGAGCATTGGACGGTCAAGATGCATTAAGGTTACAAGGTCAAGTTGAATTAATGACAAAGATAATATGAGATGGGCGGAAAGCATTAAATGGATTTACAGTTTACACTTCACAGTCAACAATCATTGTTCTTGATTTTTCTCACAGATCTCACTAATTAAGGCCACAGATCAGCACAGATGAAATAATCCAGTTATTATCTGTTATCTGTGAAAATCTGTGTTTTCAATCTGTGAAATCCGTGAGAAATAAATACTCCAATAAATGTAACCTCGTTAAGAACCCCCACGTCAAATGTCCAAAATCGATAATTCATTTAACATTCAACCTTTAAAATTCAACATTATGTTAGAGCTCACTCCAATCTTCGTCCTGGCCATCATCTTCGGCTTTATTTACGCGATTATTTACCTCAATATCCGCAGGAAAGAAAGAATGGCCCTTCTTGAAAAAGGTGCTGATCCATCCATTTTCCAGGAACCAAAATCAGAAAAACTCACCTCTTTAAGGTACGGACTCTTCCTCATCGGTCTGGCCATCGGTATTTTAATGGGGAATTTACTGGAGATCAGCACCGAACTTGGCCCTGAAGCATCCTACTTCTCGATGGTATTCCTGTTCGGAGGTATTGCATTGGTATTAAGCCACTTCCTTGGCAGGAAAGTTAATTAGATACGGGTTACGGGTTACGGGTTACGGGTTACGAGATAATAGGTAATCATACCCCGTAACTCGTATCTCGTAACACATAACTCTCGATTACTTTATAAACAGGCCCTTCCCTTAAAAGGATGCTTTCATATAAATTGAATTCGACAACATTGAATCCCTGCAGCCAATCGTTCTTATGCCGGTCAATCACCTGCTGAAACAAATGCTTATCCGGCACCTCTTTGATCCTTCCAATGGTAAGGTGCGGCACGAAATTCTGCCGGTCGGGCTCCCAGCCGATTGCTTCTACCGACTGCAAGACATCGTTGCCAAGCTCTTTCAGGGGTTCTGATTTCTCTATGCCGAACCAGATGACTTTAGGACTGTAGGAACTGCCAAATATCCCGACTTTTACGAGTTCACTTGAGAAGGGCTTGTGCCGGCCCGCCACTTCTT
>AMWB02041541.1_pt2 | contig 12914 bp, 12 predicted proteins | sample 200311 | NCBI WGS metagenome assembly AMWB02 (sample SAMN02737377, study PRJNA173069) | bioreactor metagenome | biome: anode biofilm in microbial fuel cells | place: USA: California | collected 2010-12-16 | reverse complement strand
ATTGTTGGCGTTGTAGGTGACCGTGTATTGGGGTGGTGTAGACGCGGAGGTGATGATGGCATTAAAACCCGATGTATCGCCATTGCCATGGCCATTGTCGTTTACTCCAAATGATAACACGTCTCCAGCGTTTAGACTTAAAGCTTTGGAGGATGTTTTCTGTTGATTAGGACCCAAGACAAATTCATCCAACTTTGTGGAATTTATAAAAACCAGAGTACGTATTCCTTCAACATAAGAATTGTTTTCCCGGGCGAACGTCCATGAAACATTGTAATCATCGGAGGTGGGGGCTTCCCACTGGATAATAACATCGCTATGTGTCGAGTTTCCTGCTGGAGCAATTACAAGAAGACCATCAGGAATTGTTGTACCAAACCCCCCTCCTGCACCAATCTTTTTTGCCACCATCGGAAAACCTGAATCGCTGTACCCTTGGCTGGTTAACCACCCTTCTAAGGCCCATTCAACTAATTTCTTATTAAGAAGCAAAAAGCTACTCCCGGTCGTGCCCTCACCATAACTCCAAATGCCGGATGAACTTGTGGTTGAAAAATCAGCCAAAGCGTCATAGGTTGTACCGCTACCTACAGTAGCTTGCTGCCACATCAGGCCTGTAGCTGTATTTGTAACCGTACCATTCAGGTTGTCAACATACTCGGCACGAGCGCTGGTGAATAGCCCCAGCCCCAAAACAGCCAGCAAAATAACCAGTACTGCAATGTGTTTACGAATCATTACGGTCTCCTTATAGCGCTGTAATGTTTTGAACCGTATTCTGTTTTGCAATGAATATCGTCATTATTCGCTGCTCTAATTGGGCGACTGCCTGACAAAAGCCGGGTGGCTGTCCCGCAAAAGTCAGGGAGCTGCAAAATACCGAGATACTCTGACCTACAGCAAAAACGACCGCAGCAATGCAGCATTTCCAATGGGATATAATGCCTGAACGGGATCACGCGGATGATCGTGGCAATGACAGAACCTGTCGATTTTTCTGAAATAGCCGGTTTCGGAAAAGATCGAATAGAGTCAGATGCGATCATGGGATTTAAACGATCGTTGTATTGGGAAAAACCCGCCAGCAGGAAAAGTAAAACATCCGAGCACAGTGGGCAGATGGGGTATTGAAAGGGAAGAGTATCCAGCCATCCAGGATGGTTGAGAATCCAGCGACAGTATATTCAAGGCCATCAGGTTTGTGAGGTGGCACATTCATAAATGAATTTCAATAAGAGGGATTACTGATGTTAATGCTTGGCGATGCTTAAGATGACTTTCTTCATATTCAAAAAAATCTGGATAGTCAAGTAAATATTATGATAGGTATATGATATTATTTATTTTATTTTAATACTTAAATCATGAAGTCGTATTTGCAAATTCGTAGAAGCAATTTTAGGATTGATTGTTTGTTATCAACGTTTCAAACGTAACCCATTTTGTTTTTATGTGTAAAATGGGTCACAGATATTAAGTAATGGATGGTTGAATCCAACGTCAGGATATTTGACAGGTCTTTCACGGCAATTTTCACTATCACGAAACTAACTGCTTGAAATAACAGTGTGCCAACTACTATTTTAAACGTGGACAGAACCCGTTATGCCGCTTGAATCAAATGGATGAGAAATTCCCGGTTGCCGCTCGGGCCGAGAATAGGGGAGGGGACAACCGAAAGGCCGGTCCAACCGCTGTCTTCGAAAAAACAGTGTAATTCATCAATAACGCTTTGGTGCTGCAACGGGTCGCGGACCACGCCGCCTTTTCCGACCTTGCCTTTTCCGACCTCGAACTGGGGTTTGATCAGAGCGATGATGCGTGCGGCCGGCTTGATGAATTTCGTCACGACCGGAACAACGATTTTCAGGGAAATGAAGGATACATCGATCGTCACCAGGTCCGCCAATTCCGGCAGCATGTTCTGCGGCATATTCCGGATGTTCATCCGTTCGATGGCTGTCACGCGGCTGTCCTGCCGAAGCTGCCATGCCAACTGGCCGTAACCCACATCCACCGCATATACGTGTGCCGCGCCGTGCTGAAGCAGGCAATCCGTGAAACCGCCCGTGGAGGCTCCGACATCCAGACAAATCAGACCTTGCACCGATACGTCAAACGCTTCCAGGGCTTTTTCCAGCTTGAGCCCCCCCCGGCTGACATAGGGAAGGGGTTCACCCTTTAAGATGATTTCCGAGTCTTGCGAAACCGGATATCCGGATTTTTCAATCGGATGACCGTTTACGAGGATGTTTCCGGCCATGATCATGGCTTGGGCACGCTGCCGGCTGTTGACCAGCCCTTTTTCAACCATCAGCCGGTCCAGTCGTACTTTGGGTCGCATTTTGGGCGCTGCCACGGCTATACCGCCAGCAGGCCTCTGGATGCCCGAGCGATGGCCTGCGCATCGATGCCGTATTTGGATCGAAGCAGAGACTGAGAACCGTGTTCCACGAAAGCATCCGGGATGCCCAGACGCGTCAGGCGATATCCGCTGACGCTGTGGTCGTTCAAACATTCCAGAACCGCGCTGCCGAAACCACCCTGCAGCACGTTTTCTTCCACGGTGACAATCCGCGGTATTTTCCGGGCAAGGGAACAAATCAAGTCCATATCCAGAGGTTTGACAAAACGGGCATTCACCAGGGTTGCGGAAACGCCTTCCTTTTGTAGTATTTCCAGGGCCAGGAGGGCTTCTCCGACCGGTCTTCCGATGGCCAGAATCAGCACATCATCGCCCTGGGTAAGGATTTCCGCCTTGCCGATGGGAAGAATCGGCCACGCGGAATCGATTGTCACGCCCCAGCCGGCACCCCGGGGATACCGCAGGGACACGGGTCCTGGATGAGAAACGGCTGTTGCCAGCATGGCGCACAGTTCATTTTCGTCTTTCGGGGCCATGACCACCATGTTGGGCAGGCTTCGCAAATAGGAAAAATCAAAGAGGCCGTGATGGGTGGATCCATCCTCTCCAACGATGCCGCCGCGGTCTATGGCAAACACCACCGGCAGCGCTTCCAGGCAGACATCGTGAAGGATCTGGTCATAGGCCCGCTGGAGAAACGTTGAATAAATGGCCACAACCGGCTTGAAACCCTCGGTAGCCATTCCCGCGGCAAAGGTAACCCCATGCTGTTCGGCAATGCCCACATCGAAAAACCGCTCGGGATAGGCTTCAGAAAATTTGATCAGCCCGGTTCCCTCCGGCATGGCGGCGGTAATCGCCACAATTCTTCTGTTGGTTTCGGCCAGTTTGATCATGGCCTTTCCAAATACATCGGTATAACTCGGCGCAGTGGATTTGCGGCCGTTGCTGATTCCTGACTCGATTTCAAAACATCCGACGCCATGAAAATGAACCGGGTTTTTTTCCGCAGGCAGGTATCCCTTTCCTTTTACGGTAGAGACATGAAGGAGAACCGGCTCTTTCAGCATTTTGATGTTGTTCAGGATATCAATCAGATGATCCAGTTTGTGGCCGTTGATGGGCCCGAAATATTCAAAACTGAAAGCCTCAAACAGCATACCCGGGGTGATGAATGTTTTGAAAGAATCTTCGGATCTCTTGGCAAACTGATAAACATCATCGCCGATCATGGGCAGCGATTTCAGAAAATCACCGAATTCCCGGCGCAGATCCTGGAGCATCTTGGCGGAAAATTTCCGGCTGAGAAAGGAGGAAAGTGCGCCCACATTGTGGTTGATGGACATTTCATTATCATTCAGGATGACGATGAGATCTTTATGAATATCGCCGGCCTGATTGAGCCCTTCATAAGCCATGCCGGCTGTCAGAGACCCGTCTCCGATCACCGCTATCACTTTTGCCGGATCATTTTTCAGCCGCTTGGCGCAGGATATCCCCAGGCTGGCGGATATGGATGTGCTGCTATGGCCGGCTGAGAAGGCATCATAAGGGCTTTCGCTTCTTCGGGTAAAGCCGGATATGCCGTTATGCTGGCGAAGCGTATGGAATTGATCTTTTCTACCGGTCAGCAGTTTGTGGGCATAAGCCTGGTGACCGACATCCCAGACGATTTTATCTTTGGGGGCTTCAAAGACATAATGCAGCGCGATGGTCAGCTCCACGGCTCCCAGGCTGGAGGCCAGGTGACCCCCGTTTTTGGATACCACCTGAACAATGGTTTTTCGAAGTTCCGCAGCCAGGGCCGGCAGATCCGATCGGGGTATTTTTTTTAATTCCAGCGGTGATATGATCTTGTCAAGCAGTCCCACGGTCTGATATTTCCTTTACAGTAAAGCATGAATCAAGCAGCGAAAAAATGACGGTTGAACAATCCTTCGGTCATCAGTCTGTCTTTCAGCCCGTCATTTGTTTCGATTGATAACATATGCGGCAATGGCCCGAAGGGGGTCTGCCTTATGGTCAAATCCCGCCAACGATTCAATGGCATGAGAAATCATGAGAGAAGCGGCACTTTTGGATTCAGGAAGCCCTATCAGTGCCGGGTAGGTGCTTTTGGACCGTTGCCGGTCGGTGCCGGCTCCCTTTCCCATGATCAATGGGTCACCTTCAATATTCAGGATATCATCTGCGACCTGAAAGGCAAGTCCGATGTTTTTGGCATAGATTTTGAGGGAGGCGATCTGATCGGGCGAACTGTGTCCCAGCATCGCACCGGAACAAACCGAAGCCTCGATCAACGCACCGGTTTTCAGCAAATGGAGCGCTTCCAGTTCCGGCAGCATCAGACATCCCTGCTGTTCTGCCAGCATGTCCCGCATCTGTCCTTCCACCATGCCCCGGTAACCAGCAGCAACGGAAATCACTGAAATGATATCCAGACAGTGTCCGGCAGGGACCGGTTTGCGCATTTCCCCCGAAGAGAGCGTTTCAAAAGCAAGGGTCAGCAAGGCGTCTCCGGCGAGAATGGCCGTGGCTTCGTCAAAGGCAATGTGACAGGTCGGCCGGCCCCGCCTGAGGCGATCGTCATCCATTGCCGGCAGATCGTCATGAATCAGGGAGTATGCATGAATCATCTCCAGAGCACAGGCAACCGGCATTGCATGTTCCGTATTGCCGCCCACCGTTTCACAGGCAGCCAGGCAAAGGACCGGTCTCAGACGTTTGCCTCCGGACATCAGCGCATACCGCATGGCCTCGACGATTCGGGCCTTGGGCTGAGGGGCTGCTTCCAGAATCCGATAAAGCGACGCATCGATCTGTTGGCGCTTATCAATTAAATATGACTTTAAATCAAACATATTATAATAAATTTATTAATGTAGCATATTGATAAAATCACCCAGGTGTTTTGAGTGAATACGGAGGCGTTTCCTTTAGCTTTTATCCTTCAGTCTTCAGCCTGTTTTTCCTCAAAAGGGACTTCCTGAACCGATCCGTCCGAGTCCTGAAGCAGAACGGCAATCCGCCGCTCGGTTTCGTCCAGCTTTTTGGTACAGAATCGGGACAACTGAATCCCTTCTTCGAATTTTTTCATGGCCGACTCCAGGGAAAGCTCGCCGGCTTCCAGTTCCTGAGCGATCTGCTCAAGTTGTTTCATGGCGGTTTCAAAAGTTTGTTTTGCCATCGGATAATGTCCTTTTCACCGTGCAGAGCAAAGCTCCCCTGGCCAGAAGAATTTCCAGATCCTGCCCGATGCGCACATCATCCGCATCGCGAATGACCGACGCTCCGGGCACGGTACGGGTAATACTGTACCCTCTGGAGAGAATCGCCAATGGGCTCAGTGCCTGAAGCCTTGCTGTCAGTTCCCGAAAACTGGCTGTATTTTTATTTATTATAAACTTAATATAATTCATACTATTATGATTATATTGCTCAAGTTTGACATGCGCTTTTTGAATGGGATTTCTCGGACTTGCGGACAGCAATGTATTGGTGCGCCAGATCAGCCTTTCCCGATGCTGCTGAAGCTGGTTCGTCACGGCGCGGACAATTCTTCCGGAGATTTCATCCAGATGCATCCGGGAATCCTGGATCCGCTGCCGGGGATGGATCAGGTGCCGGGTGCAGTCCAGGAGCCGGGATTGGAGTTGTTCGATATGGCGGTATGTTCGGGATGTGATCCTCAGGGTCAATTCCACGCACCGCCGTACCAGTTCATCCCGGGAAGGGGAAACCAGTTCTGCGGCTGCAGAAGGTGTCGGCGCGCGAAGGTCGGCGACAAAATCGGCAATCGTAAAATCCGTCTCATGGCCCACAGCCGAAACCACCGGAATGTGCGAGAAGAAAATCGCGCGTGCGACGCGTTCGGAATTAAACGGCTGAAGATCCTCCAGAGATCCGCCACCGCGGGCCAGAATGATGACGTCCGATGCGTTGCGATCGTTTACAAGCTGAAACGCCTTTTCGATATCTTCAACGGCACCGTCTCCCTGGACCCTTACGGGTATGATTTCAATGGGAATTCCTGGGAAACGGCGGGTTACGACATGGATGATATCGTGGATCACGGCACCGGTAGGGGATGTGATCACGCTGATCCGGGCGGGCAGAAACGGCAGGGGTTTTTTGCGGTGTTCTTCAAACAGGCCTTCGGAGGCCAGTTTTGCCTTTAACTGCTCATAGGCGATTTGCAGCGCGCCGATTCCCTTGGGTTCAATATATTCCAGAATGACCTGATACGCGCCTCTGGGTTCATAAACACTGATTCTGCCCAGTCCGACGATGCTGAGACCATCTTCGGGATCAAATTTGAGGTTTCGCATCTGGGCACGGAACATGACTGCGGCAATCTGGGAACGCGCATCTTTCAGGGTAAAATATCCATGACCGGATGCGGGTTTTCGAAAATTGGAGATTTCACCGGTTATCCATATCAGGGGAAAGGTTTTTTCAAGCAGGCCCTTGATTTGGTCGTTGATTTCAGAAACAGAATATATGCGCCGCTGTTCGATCATCAGGTATTTGCTATTTTTAAACCGCCGTTTGAAGTATTATCGCAAATCAGGCATTGACAACTTCGTAAAAAGTCCGGATGCTGCGTCAGGCATTAATTCATCGGAATTTGCGATAATATTAACGTCTGATAATGGATATTATGTAAACTAATTTGATTTATGCCTTATGACATGCTCTTGGGGTGTCATCTTCCGGTTTTTGGGAAACAACCTTGGCTTCCGGCAAACCAGACTTTCGGTGTCTGAAGAGAAATTCTCTGACAGCGGGAATCACAAACATGGCGTCATGCGGCATGTCATTCAGACAGGCGGCCAGAATCGCGCTTTTTTTATAGACGGTCAACTGCTTATCCAGAATCATGACAAACTGGCCCCTGATTTTACAGAGTCCGCTTTTGACCTTCAGGCGCTCCGTGGACAACTTCTGTTCGGAGACAACAATGCCGAGCCTGTCCGCAAGATCCTTGAGTCCCTGATATATCTGCTCCGGCTTCATGAAACAAATGTTTTGCCTGAATGGTATTGAGTTTATTGTTTGGCCAGTTCTATGGCTTCTTTCAGATTCAGGGTCCCGCTGTAAAGCGCTTTTCCGGTGATCACACCGATGACACCCGACTGGGATAACGGCAGCAGATTCCGGATGTCCTCAAGGGTGGAAACCCCGCCGGAGGCCACAATCGGTATCCGTACGGCTTCTGCAAGCTGCCGGGTTTCCTCGATATTGGGGCCCGTCTGCATGCCGTCCCGGTGTATATCCGTGAAATTGATCGCGGCAACGCCATAATCTTCAAACTGCCTGGCCAGATCAATGGCCCGGATATCGGTGGTCTGCGTCCAGCCTTCAATGGCCACCCTGCCATTTCTGGCATCAATGCCGACGACAATACACCCGGGATGATCCTTGCTGGCCTGTCTGACCAGTTGTGGATTGCGGATGGCTTCGGTTCCAATGACCACTTTGGCAATACCGATATCGAAATACTGCTGAATGGTCTCAATATCCCGAATCCCCCCCCCTACCTGAACCGGGATATGAATGCTTTGAACAATTCGTTGAATGGACGGCAGATTTTGAGGGCTTTTTTCAATGGCGCCGTTCAGATCCACCACATGCAGCATTTCAGCGCCCTGATCTGCCCATTGTCTGGCCATGGCTGAAGGATCGTCGGAAAACACGGTTTCCGCATCCATACGGCCCTGAAGAAGCCGGACGCATTTGCCGTTCTTGATATCGATCGCCGGAATAATCATCATGGCAAGGGAAATCTCCGAATCATATCCTCCAGTCCGCCCTGCGCCAATTCTTCGGCGGTAACCCAGCTGGCCTTTCTTTTAATAAAACTGCCCAGTTCCAGAAGATTGTCGCTGAGCGGCCGCTGCGTCTCATCAAAATGCCCGGTCCAGACAATTTTGCCGCTGTCGACATCGATCAGGTGAAGGTCAAATGCAACAGATGCCGAAGATTCCACCGACGCACGGTTTCCCTTACGATCCACGAAACGAAAAATGTGGCCGATAAGCACGGCATCCGCCTCTGCCCGCTTTCCCGCATTGACATACAGATCCAGATGCGGCACCGCATCGTTGTCGGCTCCGGACAAGCCGGAAAGAAGGTCCTCGGATCCATCGGAAGATAAGATGGTATACCCCGGTTTATCTTCCATCAATGATATTAGCTGGGATGTCAGAAAAGGTCCGGCGGAATCCGGGACAAATCCAGTGGTCATGACCTGACCACAAAGATAACATCTTACTTGAATATTTGATTCATAAAGACTTGATACATTATGGAAAGGGAGTATTAAAATTCTTTTGATATGCAATGCCTGACGTTCAGGTTCCGGGCGAATCGCCGGGTTGCTGCAAGCGCCAAGCATCACACTTGTAAGCAGAATAAAGCCCATGCCAATTGCTGCGTTTTTCCAGGTAGTTTTCATGTTATAAATCGCCTTTTGTAGAATGGATGTCCGTGATGCGTCCGTCCAGAGAAACCGCTTCGTCCAGAGCACGGCCGGCAGCCTTGAACATGGACTCCAGAACATGGTGCTGGTTCTCGCCATACCAGACATTAATGTGCAGGTTCATTGCGGCGCGCACTGCAAACGCTCTGAAAAACTCCTTGCAAAGTCCAACATTGAAATGGTCATCGGCACCTGAGAACGAGCCATCGGGTACCCGGAAGACCAGGTAAGGTCTTCTGGACAAATCGACGGTTACGGCCGTCAGCGTTTCATCCATGGGGACCACGGCATGTCCGTAACGCCGGATGCCTTTGCGGTCACCCAGTGCCTTCTCGAATGCATCCCCCAGCACCAGACCGGCATCTTCCACGGTATGATGCAGATCCACGTGAAGATCACCTGTTGCTCGAACCGACAAGTCAAAAAAACCGTGAACTGTAAAGAGCGTGAGCATATGATCAAAAAAGCCGATCCCGGTCGATATGTCCCGCTTACCCGTCCCATCCAGGTTCAGCGTCAGTTGAATATCGGTTTCAAGGGTCCGGCGGACAATTGATGCAATTCGTTCCATGACAAGGCCTTTAAAGTTGATGATGACATCGTGATTCGCAACCGTTCGGTGTTTTCATGAAAATCGTATTTTTTCACGATTCATCCGAAATTTGTAACGGACGCATCCCATAATGTCAACAGCGGATTTCACGGGAATCCGTTTTTCATTTTTTACCGTGAAAATACATCGGTGTTGTCATTCCGATCCATAACCGGTTTGCAGCAAAGATTCCCGGCTGATGAGACCCTTGAATCTGCCCTGGACATCCAGAACCGGCAGACGCTTGATACCCTGGGAGACGATGATACCGATGGCATCATCTATGGAATCATTTTCCAGGACCGTCATACATTCCTTGTTCATCACATCCCTGGCGGTTTTGTTCAGGATGTCCGGATGCACCATCTCGGTTTTTTTTCTTTTTTCCATCAGGGGAAAGTTGCGTACGAATAATTCCCAGATACCTTCAGGATGTTCGGAGAAGGCACTGAACAGATCTTTGTCCGAAATCAGGCCTTGAAAATGTCCGCCCGCGTCAATCACGGCAACCCGCTGAATATCATTGGCGTCGATGATATGAATGATATCCATCACCGGCGTTTCCGGAAAAACCGTGTGGGTGTCCCGCCGCATGATATCCGCGACACGGCGCATGTTTTCCACCTGGACATGCTGGTGATGAAAGGCGCTCCAATCCGGTGCTTCCCTGGCAATTGCGTGAAATATATCCTGACGGGAAAGAATCCCTGACAGGGCTCCGGCAGCATCGATCACCGGGAGGCGTTTCAGCGATTTTTTAAGCATCAGGTCAACAGCTTCGATCAACAGCTTGTCTTCCCGGATGCAGATGGCCGGCCTGGACATGATTTTTTCAGCAGGCATTTGCGACAAACATTGCATCACACATTTAATTCTGTCTGAGTTGGCCGCTGCCAGCATGCCCAGGCGAAGCGGCATTTTCGCCCGGTATAACAAATCCCCCTGCGAAATAACACCCTGGGGATGATTATTTTCATCCACCACGGGAATTCCGGTAAAATGGGAAGACAGGAGAACTTCAACGACCTTGCTGACCGGTGTGTTGAGAAAGGCTTTTTGCGGCGTTGGGGTCATGACATCTTTGACCCGGATATATTTGGGAATCAATTGCCTGCGCGTTTTATGAATAAGGGTCTGAATCTCCTGAACCGTAACAATGCCGTCCGAGACCATTTCTTCAATCTGGGGCAAAATGCTCTCCGCCTGAGCTGCCGGCAGGATAACGGTGATCCGCAGGGGCATGTTCATGGACAATATTTCCAGTCGTGTGGATGCCATATCTCCATTTTCATAACAGCCTTCCACGGCCCTGGTTACCAGGCATCGGGCGGCAATTTTTTTACCCTTGACGAGTTCAACAATCGCATCGGATACGGGCTTTCCATTCCAACGGATGATTTCACTGGTAAATACCTCTATGATTTTATATGCTGCCATGTCCTGCTCTCCTTATCCGGAAATGCTGCCCAGCCTGAAACCCAGAAACACCAGGACGAGACCGGCGACATTATTGAACAATATATTTGCGATGGCCATCCACTGATTTCCCAGATAAAAGGCGCTGAAACTTTCATATCCATACGTGGAAAACGTGGTCAGCCCGCCCAGAAAGCCTGTGACAAAAAAAAGTCTTACCGTCGGATTCATCAGCGAACTGCGCTCAGCCAGTGCAAAGGACAGGCCGATCAAAAAGCATCCCGAGAGATTTACGATCAGGGTTCCCCAGGGAAACCGGATTCCAAAAAGTTTTACCGACAGCAGCGTGATCCCATACCGGCTCAGTGATCCCAGTCCTCCCCCCAGTATGATCAAAACAATTTTTGTCAGCGGATGTTCCCACATTATTCCCATGACGCCCCATCTTCAGTTGCGATCAACTACGGGATTCACTGTGTGATAGACAAATAAACACAAACAATTTGAATTCACGCAATCTATCCATTATGATAATGCCGATGTCAAGTTCATTCACATTAACAGAAGCACCGCAGAATGTCGAAGGGATGTTTTGCCATGAAAACCTATTTTTTCGGCGACATTCACGGCAATGCCTTTGCCCTTGAGGCCGTGATTCAGCATTACCGGCAGATACGGCCGGACAGTATTTATTGCCTGGGCGATCTGGTGGGATGGCTTCCCTTTGGCGACCGGACTCTGACCCGGATGCGTTCCCTGAATCTGCCGACGGTTGCCGGAAATCATGATCTGATGGTTGCCGGCCTTTTTCCGGATCATCCGCATCAACTCGACCGCATGCAGGCCAGCGCTTACAATTCCGGGCTGCTGTCAGGCATTCCCGGTGCGCTGGATTATCTGCTTTCCCTGCCGCTTTCCATCGAAACCGCGGATATGCTGATCGTTCATCACAGCCCATTCCATCTTCCGGATACTGGAATACCGCCGGCCATAACACATTTCAATTATTTGAATGCCGCCGAGCTTTCCGGTTGCCTGGAAGCCTGGCGCTCTTTTCCCAAAAAACTGATTGTCAGCGGACACGACCATATCCCGGCCATATATGAACTGGTGGAAACCGAGAATTCGCCGAACCCCAAAGACATCCGGATTCACAAGCCGGCTACCGGTCAGCCCCTGACGATTTCGCTGAATTCCGGTTCGCGCTACTGGGTCAAGGCCGGAAGCGTGGGAGGTCCATACCGGGATGGCGTCTTTGCCGCCAACTCAGTGCTATGGGACAGCAGCGCGCGGGCCATCACCCTCTTTCGTGTCCCCTATTCTCTGGATCCATTGCGTCGGGATCTATTGAATAATCGCTACTGTCGTAATTTGAAAACCCTTTTCCCCTATCTGGATTTTAAAAGTACTTGATTATATCATGATTAACAACCTGTTGGAATATATTGTATTTATCTTTGGGCTTTGCATCGGCAGTTTTCTGAATGTGTGCATCTACCGGATTCCGGCTTCGAAATCCATTGTATCGCCGGGGTCCACCTGCATGTCCTGCAATCAGCCGATCCGTTTTTACGACAACATTCCCGTGCTCAGCTATCTGCTGCTTTGCGGGCGCTGCAGGCACTGCAAAGCCCCCTTTTCCCTCCGTTATCCCCTGATCGAGCTGCTGAGCGGGTTATTTGCACTCGGCGTATTCCTGAGATGGGGAATGAGCCTGGAATCTCTGATTTATTTTGGATTCATCGCCGTTCTGGTGGTGATCACCTTTATTGATATCGACCATTATATCATTCCGGATGTCATTTCGCTTCCCGGCATTCCGCTCGGACTTATCGCCGGTTTTTTCCTGCCGGAAGTGACGTTTAAGGCATCCATACTCGGGATGCTGCTTGGCGGCGGAATTCTGTTTACAGTGGCATGGCTCTATGAACATATCGCCCATAAGGAAGGCATGGGCGGCGGCGATATCAAGCTGCTGGCCATGATCGGTGCTTTTCTTGGCTGGAAAGGGGTGCTGGTGACCCTGTTTACCGGTTCCGTCGTGGGAACACTGGCCGGCG
>AMWB02150418.1_pt11 | contig 12921 bp, 15 predicted proteins | sample 200311 | NCBI WGS metagenome assembly AMWB02 (sample SAMN02737377, study PRJNA173069) | bioreactor metagenome | biome: anode biofilm in microbial fuel cells | place: USA: California | collected 2010-12-16 | reverse complement strand
CGCCGGACAGACCCTGAGGCAGGCGGCGGAATGGCATTGAAGGCAGGTCGCGGTAAAGATCTTGCGCCGGTCCATATCCACGGAGACCCAGATATTGGGGGTCTGACCGTTGCATTTCCGGGCCTGACGGAAGGTGCAGATCCGCTGGCAGCTCATGCATCCCAGGCATCGGTTCACGTCGACATACACGATTTTCATTGGACGGGCTCCCCAGGAGAGGAAGGAAAGAGGTTGTATATACAGAATAGATCATCCTTAAAGCCTTCCCGCGACCGGTGTCAAGGGAAAAATAGGCTCGACTTTTGAAGCCGGCCGGGGTATGGATACCGGTATCACAGGCGTTCCAAATTGCAATAAAAAAATTCATATGCCGGTTTTTCCGCCCTCCCCGGCCGCCCCGAACACGCGGACGGAAGACGGTCCGGCATATCCGGTTCGAGCGATGGTCAAAAAGGCCCCCAAATACCAGAAAATCAAGCAATACATCCTGCAGGGAATTGCCGCGCGCAACTTCACCGCAGGGGTTCCTTCCGAGAATCAGCTGGCCGAAAAATTCTCGGTGAGCCGGATGACGGCCAGAAGGGCGCTGGACGACCTCGAACGGGAGGGCTCCGTCGAACGGATTCCCGGAAAAGGGACATTTGTCCGCAGGTCCGGACACTACACCCAGGGATTCTTCCGGGTGCGGCCCTTCCGAAAATGGGCCGAGGACCTGGGCGCCGTGTTGAGGACCGAGGTGATCGAAGCACGGGTCGTCGATCCGCCGCCGGACGTCGCCGACCTTCTCGAATACCGCGATCAGACGATCCGGCTCCGGATTCTCAACCACCTCAACGAGATTCCGGTCCGCTACGCCGTCCGGTATCTCCGCGCCGACCAGTGCGCCGACATTCTGTGGGAAAATCTCGCGGAAAATTCGATCCACGACATGCTCATCAATAAATACGGCCTTTCCCTGACCCGCATCAGCCAGAGCATGACCGCCGTAGGCCTCCCGGCCGCGCTCGCGGATCTGTTCGGGGAGGCGCCGGGATACCCGGTCTTTTATTTCCGGCGGATCGCCTATTCCTATGACGTCCCGGTCACCTACGTGGAATACTTCATGCGCGGCGACATGGCCTTCAAAGACACCTTCACCCCCACCCTCGACGTCTCGGATTTCAGAACGGCGTCATCCTGAACGCCGCTCTGCCTGAAAGCGTCCGAAGCCTCCCAGAAAAATGTTGACAACGCTTCGATCCTTATTTTATGAATCATCAGGCTGTATATACAATCGACTTTTTCATGGTTCTCATATACGACCGCGTCTGACCCCGGCGCGATAACCCCCACAATCCAAGAAAGGGAACGGACGATGTCACTGGAAGCGCTCGGCAAGCTCGTCGAGGACGGCGAGAGCGAAGAGGCAAGGAAACTGGCGAAAAGCCTGCTGTCGTCGGGACAGAACCCGATCGAAATGATCGACGCCATGACCCGGACCATGGCCCGCGTCGGCGACCAGTTCGCCCGCCTGGAGATCTTCCTGCCGGAGATCATGCTGGCCGGCGAGGCCCTTTCCGCCGTGGTGGAGGAGATGGCGCCGTACCTCGAAAAGGCCGGCGGGCAGCGCATCAAAGGCAAGGTGGTGCTGGGGGTGGTCAAGGGCGACCTTCACGAAATCGGCAAGAACATCGTGAAGCTGATCCTGGAGACCAACGGTTTCCAGGTCAAGGACCTCGGCTACAATGTCGACGCCCTCACCTTCGTCAAGGAGGCCGAAGCCATGGGTGCGGACATCATCGGGGCCTCGTCGCTCATGACCACGACCATGCCCCGGCAGAAGGAGATCATCGACATCCTCAAGGAGAAGGGGATCCGCGACCGGTACAAGGTCATCATCGGCGGCGCGCCGACATCGCGCCTCTGGGCGGACAAAATCGGCGCCGACCTTTACTGCCCCGATGCCCGGTCCACGCCGGACCTGATCGCAGGCCTTCTCGGATAACGCAGCTTCAACCGTAAGAATCTTCCGGAATTCAAGGAGAACGAAAGATGTCGACCGCCTATCGCATGTGGGAAATCCTCGAGCGCTCCAATACCGGCCCCTTCATGGAAGAGGATGCCTTTCTGCCTAAACGCTTCACCCCGACCCTCAGGAAACTGATCAGGAAATACGAGATCCGCTACGATCCCATGACGCCGTGCCCGGCGGACGACGCCATGGCCGACCGCATCTGGCAGGCCGGATGGGATCTGTTCCGGGAGGTGGGATACTACAACACCGATTCCCATCGGATCATCGAGGTCACGGATGCGGAGATCCGCGAAGCCCTCTATACGGCCCGCGACCAATACCGGGTGGGGGCGGGAAAAGACGCGCGGCTGTTCGGACACCGTTCGGTCGAGGACCGCAAGCCTCCCTTCTGCATCATGAGCCCGGACATCACCGTGGACGAGAAGTACCACCAGTCGATGTGCCTGGCCTACCTCAAGGAGCCGCTCCTGGACGGACTGTGCGGGCCCATTCTGGAGGAGACCTTCGGCCACCTCATCGCATCCTCGGGGCCGACCGAGATCAGCGGCTGCATTCAGCACATCTACAACCAGAAGATGGCCGCACGGCTCCTCGGCCGTCCGGACATCTTCATGGTGGCCATCGGCACGGCCGAGCACGACAGCGGCCAGATCGCCGTTTCCAACGAACAGTGGGGCGTGGGCAAGACCGACGCACGCCTCGTGGGCGGCCTGACCGAATTCAAGACCGCCGATACGCTCCTCAACCGCTCGCTCCACTACGCCCAGTACGGCTGCTACTGCGGGCACCTCACCGGCCCCATCTACGGCGGCTGGTGCATGGGCGCCGAGGGCACGGCCGTCACCATCGTGGCCTACAGCCTGATCGGCCTGGTGGTCCACGGCGCGGTGTTCAACCAGCATTTTCCGTTCCATCTCAATCACGGCTCGAACACCACCCGCGAGCTTCTCTGGCCGATCGCCATGGCCGGCCAGGCCCTGTCGCGCAACAGCAAGCTCATCTATACATCCAACGGATTTGCCAATGCCGGCCCCATGACCGAGATGCTCTTCCGCGAGACCGCCGTTCATGCCATGGTATCGACCGTCTGCGGCTGGAACCTCTGGGAGATGGCCTCGACCCGCAACAAGTACCGGAACCGGGCCACCCCGCTCGAAGCCCGCCTGGGATGCGAGGCCGGACACGCCGTCGCCCATGCGGGCATGACGCGCGAAGCGGTGAACGAGATCGCTCTCAGGCTCCTTGAAACCTACGAGGATCGGGCGGCCGACGCCCCCATCGGCGCGGAATACCACGAATGCTACGACGCCGCGAAAGCCGTGCCGACCGCCGAACATCTCGACATGTACCGGCGGGTCAAGGACGAGATCGCGGCGCTGGGCGTGCCGTTTCCGTATTAGCCGCCGCATCCGCCACATTTCTTAAAGGAAGGACCGTCATGGCAAAGCAGATGCTCATTGACGCCACCATGGGACGACGGACGCCGACCGCGCCGTGGCTGCCCTACGCCGGCGTCAACTGCGCGTTTCTGATCAACGAAAAGGCCGACCGATATCTCAAGGATCCCGCGCTGCTGGCCAAGGGGGTGGTCGCCGCGGCCGACATCTATCATGCCGACGGCATTCCGCTGCTGTTCGATCTCTCGGTGGAAGCCGAATCGATCGGATGCGCGGTGGAATACTGGGAGGACAATGTGCCGTCGGTACGGTCCCATCCCTGCGGCAAAGAGACCCCCGAAGCGCTGGGACTGGCCCTTCCCGAAAAGTCCGACGGGAGGTGGCCGGTGATCTTCGCCGCGGCACAGATCGCCAAGCCGCGGCTGGACGATATGGACTGCGCCATGGTGGGCCTCATGACCGGGCCTTTGACCTTGGCGTCCCACCTGGCCGGCGTCCGCATCTTCACCGCCGTCAAGAAGGCCCCCGACTTCGCCCATGCGGTGGTCCGGTTCGCTGGGGAGATCGGCCGGCGGGCGGCCGAGTTCTACGCCGAGATGGGGTGCGACATCATCGCCATCGTCGATCCGGTGGCTTCCCAGATCCGGCCCGAGACCTTCCGGGAATTCGTCGCCCCCAACTGCCGGGCGGCCATTCGCACCATTCATGACGCGGGACGCGCCTCCTCGTTTTTCATCTGCGGCGACTGCACCAAGGTCGCGGAAGAGGTCTGCCGGTTAGGCACCCACGGCTTTGCCGTGGACGAACAGATGAACCTCAATTTCATCCGGGATATCGCCTTGAAACACGGCAAGGGGTTCGGCGGCAACCTCAAGCTGACCCTGGCATTGAGCCTGGGACTCCTCTCGCCCCGCGAAGACGCCCTGATCAGCCTCGCGGCCGGCGGCACCAAAGGGTATACCTTCGCCCCCGGGTGAGACATCCCCTATGATACTCCGGCGGAGCATCTCATCCAGGCATACGCGGCGCGGGCATTTTACGACGAATATTATCCCAAATATCCCGAGCCCTGATCTAATCGATCGACATACTTGCCCATCTCATGACGGGAAACGATCATGACGGAAAAAATCCATATCGACGTTCTGACCCTTGACAGCGTTCAGTGCGCCGCCTGCGGCTATATGATGGAATCGATCGCCGCCCTTCCCCCCGACGTCCAGGAGATGATCGACTACCGGGAGTGGTCGATCAAAACGCCGGCGGGCGTCGCGCGGTTCACGGCCCTTAAAGGCAAGGTGCTGCCCACCATCTGCATCGCCGGAGACCTCGTGTTTCAAAGCATCATCCCCCAATACGAAGAGCTCGTCGACGCCCTGGCGGAAAGGGCGCCGACCGACGCCGTCCGGCGTCGGCTTCTTGCGCTCCGGGATGCCGGATTCGATTTCGACGGGATCCGGGAAAATCTCGAAAAAGCCGGCGCAGGGCGCAATACCAGGGCCGGCGACCGGGCCGATGACGCATAAGGCGTTCACCGCCGCGGGCGGCATCACCGACGTTTTTCTGATCACCGGCTTTCTGGGCAGCGGCAAGACGACCTTCTTGAACCGACTCACGGCGGCCTTCCCGCCGGATCTGAAAATCATGATCCTCATGAACGAGTTCGGGGATGTCGGCATCGACGGGCTGCTTGTCGAAGGGGAGGATCTCGACATCCTCGAAATCAGCCGGGGATCCATCTTCTGCGTCTGCGTCAAGACGGATTTCATCAAGGGGCTGATGAAAATCGCAGAGGCGATCCGGCCGGACGTCTTGATCATCGAGGCGACCGGGACGGCCGACCCCTCCGACATGAAGCGGGACCTGGCCCTCTCCGTCTTCCATAACCGGTTCCGCTTCCGGGAGCAGATCTGCCTGATCGACGCCTGCAACTTCGCCGCCGTCCATGACACCTTTGTCTCGGTTGAAAAGCAGATGGTCGCCGCCACCTGCTTCATCATCAACAAGACCGACCTGGCGACACCCGCCGAAATCCGGCATATCCGGGAGATGATCGGCCGGTTTCATCCGGACCCCGGGGATGGTGAAAACATCTTCGAAACGACCTTCGGGGAAATCCCCCTCGAACGGATCACGCGGCACTTGCCTGCCGCAAAAGCGGCGGAACCGGTTCAAGAAACGATATCCCCGGAAACGGCGGCGGCCGATGCGGCTGATATCGACGCGCTGCTGAAAGATCCTTTGCGCGTCATGCTGCCGCCCGATTCCCTGGCATCCGCGGTTTACCAGGTGAACGACGCGGCGGCGGAGACCTTTGACACGTTTATCCGGCTGCTGCCGGCCGGGCTTCTGAGGGCCAAGGGATTCGTCAATATCGATGGCACCGTCCGGCTGTTCAGTTGGGTCATGGGCAAAACGGAGCTGAGACAACCCGGCTTCCGGAAAATCCCCGCCGCGGTCACCGGCCGCATCGTCTTCATCGGACCGCCCGACGCCCTCCGCGATCTGGCCGCGGTGTGCCGGAAGCATCCGCTCGTAGCGTGAAACATGCCGGGCGGACACCCGGGTCGTTTTGAAAAACATCTTGACAAGAATCGGGATTCTGGCCAAGATGAGCCACTGTTAACCTGTGCCGCCCCAGTATCGGGCGCTGCGATCCCAACCATCGGCGGGGCATTCACCATTGGCTGTCGACATCCGGATAAGCATGACAACCGCACCCCTTCATTCCCCCCGGAAAAATTGGCGAAAATTTATCCGTTCTCCGGTTTTCGATATCCTCCAATTTGCGGTTCTGGTGGCCGCCGTCTTCTGGTTCTTTGCCGAGAGCTCCGAGACCCTCGGATACAACTGGCAGTGGTATCAGGTGCCCCGATACATCTATACCATCGACGACAACGGGTTCACGGCAGGCCCCCTGCTCGACGGCCTGATGGTCACCTTCCACATTTCAGCCGTCAGCATGGTAATCGCCTTTGCCATTGGGCTGATCACGGCCCTCTTCCGCCTGTCCAACGCCTTCGTGGCCCAGAGCCTTGCCCGGTTCTACCTCGAAACCAGCCGGAACACACCGCTGTTGATCCAGCTCTTCTTTATCTATTTCGTTCTGGGGCCGGTGTTGGATCTCGGCCGATTCCCCTCGGCGGTGCTGGCCCTGAGCCTGTTCGAGGGCGCGTACGCCTCCGAGATCTTCCGGGCGGGCATCGTCGCCATCCCCCGCGGGCAATGGGAGGCGGGCTACAGCCTGGGCCTCAACACCTTCCACACCTACCGGACGATCATTCTGCCCCAGGCCATCCGCCGGATTCTGCCGCCGTTGACGAGCCAGGCCATATCCCTGATCAAGGACTCGGCCCTGGTCAGCACCATCGCCATCTATGACCTGACCATGCAGGCCCAGGCCATCATTTCAGAAACCTTCCTGACCTTCGAGCTCTGGTTTACGGTGGCGGCCATGTACCTGGCGGTGACCGTCAGCCTCTCGGTCATCGTCAACATCATGGAGCGGCGTTTCAAGGTCATCAACTGATCCCGGCGGCGTCTTCCGGACACGCCGGTTTTGTCCAACCCATGCCCGTACAGGCCGAAAAGAGCGATGGAGCCGGCGGGATGAAACCTTCCCCGGAGGGGGAAAACGCTGAAAGGAGAGCACATGAAAAAAAAGACGTTTTTCCTGCAGGTGCTGATGGTGTCCGTTTTCCTGGCCGGCATGGCCGGATTCGCCTCGGCCGGCAAACTTCAGCAGCAGCTGACACAGGAAAGCACCCTCGAACAGGTTCTGAAACGGGGCGTGCTGCGGGTCGGCATGGACACCTTCGAGCCGTGGGCCATGAAGGACAAGAAAGGCGATTTCATCGGATTTGAAATCGATGTGGCCACCCGTCTCGCCCAGGACATGGGCGTCAAGGTGGAGTTTGTCCCCACCAAATGGTCGGGTATCATCCCGGCGCTTCTGACCGGCAAGTTCGATGTGATCATCGGCGGCATGGGCATCCTCCCGCAAAGAGCCCTGAAGGTCAACTTCACCCAGCCCTACGACTACTCGGGCATGGCGATCGTCGCCCACAAGCAGAAAGCCGCCGGGTTCACGACCCTGGAAGACTTCAACAAACCGGAGGTTCAGATCGCCGCCAAGCTGGGAACCACCGCCGTCATGGCGACCAAGAAATACATCCCCAAGGCCACCCTGCGCCTCTTCGACGACGAGGCCCAGGCCTACCAGGAACTCAGGAACGGCAACGTCCACGCGGTGGTCGGTTCCGCTCCCCGGCCGGCGTATGAAACACTCGCCTACGCCGATACCCTGTTCATGCCGATCCAAGGCACCTTCACCAAGGAGCCGATCGGATTCGCCCTCCGCAAGGGTGATTTCGATACCCTCGTCTTCTTCAACAACTGGATCACCTACGTCATGGACGAAGGTTGGCTGGCCGAGAAGCACCACTACTGGTTCGAAACGCGGGACTGGGAAAAGATGATAAAATAAAAGGCGGCACCAGTCGGCCGGCGCCGATGCCGCCGCCTGAAAACATCCGAAACGGAAATACCAGGTGCACAGGAAAACATCCAACGTCTCCCTGCTCGACATCTCCATCATGCTGATCTTAACGGCCCTGGCCGGATACATCGTCTACCGGCTGACCATGAAGCTCAACTACAAATGGAACTGGAGCATCATCCCCACGTATCTCGTCCGGCCTGATACCGAAGGCGGCGGATGGACCGCCAATCTCCTTCTGGAGGGGCTCTTCACCACCCTCCGGCTGAGCGTGTGGGCCACCCTCCTGGCGGCGGTCATGGGCTGGATCATGGGCATCATGCGGACGACCCGGCGGCTCTTCAACCGCCTGGTCGCCCGCACGTATGTCGAGCTGATCCGCAACATGCCGCCTTTGGTCCTGATCTTCATCTTCTATTTCTTTGTCAGCGACCAGATCATGCCGCTGCTGGGCGTCGAGGATTTCATCCGCACGCGGTCGCCTGAAGCCCAGAGATGGCTCACGTTTTTTTTCGCCGCGCCCAACCGGTTCACCGCCTTTGTCTCCGGTGTCGTCACCATCGCGGTGTTTCAGGGCGCCTACATCACGGAAATCGTTCGGGCCGGGATCCAGGGGGTCGGGCGCGGCCAGTGGGAAGCCGCCGAAGCCCTGGGCTTTTCATGGCTGCAGAAGATGCGCCATGTCATCCTTCCCCAGGCCGTCAAGCAGGTGCTGCCGCCGCTGGCCAACGAATTCATCAACACCATCAAATACTCTTCCATCGCCTCGATCATCTCGATCCAGGAGCTCACCTTCCAGGGCCTGCAGATCATGGCCGCCACCCATGTGACCATCGAGGTCTGGCTCACGATCACCGCCATGTATCTCGTCATCTGTCTGTTCCTCTCCCTGGCGGTGCAAAGCCTGGAGAAGCACCTGGCCCGGCACGACTCTTGAGGGTTCGCTTGCAAACAAAAAAAGGGCACCCCCTCCGATATGGAAGAAGTGCCCTCTTGAAATCAAAAGCAGGCTTTTGAAAGGACTACACGGTCCTGACGTTCACCGCGGCGGGGCCTTTCTGGCCCTGCTCGATGTCGAAGGTGACGCGGTCGCCTTCATTGAGGGATTTGAAACCGGTGGCGTTAATGCCTGAGTGATGTACGAATACATCCGGACCGTTTTCCTGCTCGATGAAGCCAAAACCCTTGCTGCTGTTAAACCATTTTACAATACCATCCGCCATTGTGACTTACTCCTTAAACTAAAAAAAAAATTAATATTCTCATTGTGTTCATAACCTCGGGGCGCCACTTTGACAAATGGATCTTTCCTTCAGTAACGAAACCGGCCCGCCCACTGTGGGCCGGCCATTTTTGAGATAGATAAATCTAATTCAGCGGGAAAAATAAGTCAAGCGAATTCTTAAAAAAAATATTAATATTCGATCCCTTTCTGTGCCGGAACTCCCGCTCGATAAGGATGTTTCACCGCCGTCATTTCCGTCACCAGGTCCGCCGCGGCCACCAGCTTCTCCGATGCATCCCGGCCGGTGATCACCACATGGACGGTGTCGGGGCGGTGCGCGAGAAATTCGATGACCGCGTCTTCATCGAGCATCCCGTATTTGAACAGGTAGGTCAATTCGTCCAGAATCACCAGCCGGTACTCTCCGGACGCGATTTTCGCCTTGGCCGTCTCCCAACCTGCCCGCGCCAGGCGGGCGTCCTTCTCGATATCGTCGGATTTCCAGGTGAATCCGCGGCCGGTCACATTGAAATCGATCAGGTCGGCCAGACGTCGGGCCGTTTCGATTTCGCCATAGGATCGCCCCCCCTTGATGAACTGGATCACCGACACCTTGTAGCCGTGACCGATTGCCCTGAAGGCGAGGCCCAGGGCCGCGGTGGTTTTTCCCTTTCCATTGCCGGTATGGATCATGAGCAGGTTTTTTTTCATGGCGGCCTCTTCGCTCGATATGATGGTAACGTTTCAAATCTTGTTTTATCGAATGATTTCGTTGCGCGGCACCTGGACGATCACCACCACCGGTCGGGTGCCGTCTTCCCATGCCCGGGCTTCGTCCAGATTCTCAGCGGCGGGACGGCGCTTGCCGGATTTTTTTCTCCGCGGGCCGACGCCCCGGTGATCCGGCCCTTCATTTTTCCGAAAATTTTCGAGAATACCGACATCCCCGCAGCGCCTTTCATGCTTCAGCGGCGTCATGCCCATGTGAAGCTTTTCCGATTATTATGTTTACCGCCGTATTGCAAGGCCATAGCGAGAATCCTGTCAACACGAATGCCGGCAGAGGAGATGTTTTTTCTGGAACGCCTGAAAAAGCCCTTCTTCATTCTTGACATTTTTGTTGTAATCTACACACAGAATTACCGTTTTCGTGTTTCTCCTCCGAAAAAGATATTCATCGGATGCAGCCGCCAGGCTACGGTGGGATCACCGACGACAAACCCCTTGACGGCCCCGTCGCAAACTGTTTAGGTGTATCCATTCCATAAACGAGAGACTTCCGCTGTCCACAGCAGCATCCCGGACAATGTTCTTGGAAAATGACGCCGCATCATGACCATCGACGGCAGACGATCTCCCATGATCATCAGCGAGGATACAACCATGAATGAAAAGAGCAGGAGCTTTAGAGTGTTCTGGATGGCCGCCATCGTAGGCGGGCTGATCTGGCACATGCACGGCATGGGCGCGCAGGCGGCGGAGACGATAGATCCCGCAGGCAAAAGCATCCATATCCGGTTCAGCACCTGGCATGTGCCGGCCGGCGCGGACGTGAAAAACCTCTGGATCCCGATGCTCGAGGAAATGAAGCGAAGAAGCGGCGGGCGCATCACCTACACCATGTACGCCGGCGGCGCCCTCGGGAAGGGGCCGGACCATTATGACATCATCCGGACCGGGCTCTCCGACATGGGGTATGCCACCCTCACCTGGACCCCGGGCCGGTTTCCGCTCTCCGACGTGCTCTCGGCGCCCGTCACCTGTCCGGCCAAATGGAAGGGGGTCGAAGCGGGTATGGCCATGTACGACCGCATCCTGCACCGGGAATTTACGGATGTGAAGGTGCTGCACATCAACAACTGCGTCATGGCCCATCTCTGGACCACCCGGAAGGTCGCGACCCTGGCGGATCTCAAGGGTCTCAAAATCCGCAGCCCCGGCGGTCTTCAGACCCGTGCCATCCAGGCCCTGGGCGCCACGCCCGTCTTCATGCCGCTGGGGGATGTGTATCTCTCCATGGAAACCGGCGTGATCGACGGCGTCGTGACGTGTCCCGCCCTGGTCAAGGCCTTCAAGCTCGGCGAGGTCGCAAGGTACGGCGTGCCGATCTCTTTCGGGTGCGTCGCCGAAGGCCTGTTCGTCAACCGGGACTTCTGGGAGCGCGTCCCCGACGATCTCAAGCCCGTCATCGCATCCGTCGGCCGGGACGCCTACAAGATCGCCGGGATATTCAACGAAGCGTGGTACGCGGACATCATGAAGGATTTCCGGACCGACATGGAGATCACAGAGTTGCCGCCCGCTGAAAAGGCCCGCTGGAACGCGCGGTTCAAGGAGATGCTCACCGCCTGGGCGGAGGAGCTCGAGGCCGGCGGACTTCCCGCCAAAACAACGCTGGCGGGGTTCAAAGAAGAGCTGCATAAGGTGGGGGTCGACTTTGCCGCATGTCCCTACTGACCGGCGGGGGCGCCTCTCCGCCGGTATCGACCGGCTCGTCCGCGCGGGTCTTTACGGGGGGATGGGATGGGTGCTGGTCATGATGCTGCTCACCACCATGGACGTCGCCGGGCGCGCCTTTTTTTCCCGCCCCGTTACCGGCACCATCGAGCTCAACCGTTCGATGCTCGCCGTTTTCGCCGTCCTGGGCCTGGCGTATACCCACCACGAACGCGCCAATGTGCGCGTCACCCTGCTTCTCGACCGGCTGCCTCCGGTGCCGCGGAGAGTTCTGGAAATTTTGTCCGATCTCATCTGCATCGCGCTGGCCGGGCTGCTCTCGTGGCAGAGCGGCGTGATGGGGATCGAGGAGATCCACGCCGGAACCACGACCGACGCCCTGAGTCTTCCGATCTTTCCCCTCTATTTTCTTCTGTCGGCCGGCACTTTTCTCCTCTGCCTGGAAACGGCGCGCCAGCTCGCGGCCCGCGTCCAATCGCTTGCCGCATCTGTTGGCAGGTCCGGAAAAGACCGGCCGGGCCGGATAGACGCCGGATAGATAATGGACCCGCAGACCGCAGGCATCATCGGCATCGCCTTTCTGTTTCTGCTGCTTCTCATCGGAACGCCGATCGGATTTGCACTGGCCGCGGTCGGCTTCTGCGGCGTCTCGTGGGTCACGTCGGTGTCGGTGGCCCTTCCCACCCTGGCCCGATCGTTCTACGGAACCTTCACCGCCTATGACTTCACGGTCATCCCCCTGTTCGTCCTCATGGGCGAGCTGGCCTCGGCCGCCGGCCTCAGCAAGGGGATCTACGACCTGGCCGACAAATGGCTGCGGCGCCTGCCCGGCGGCCTGGGGATTGCCACCATCGGCGCCTGCGCCGGCTTCTCTGCCATCTGCGGCTCGTCGGTGGCCACGGCGGCGACCCTGGGCCGGGTGGCCCTGCCCGAGATGAAGCGGTTCGGTTATGCCGATCCGCTCGCCACCGGCGCCGTCGCCGCCGGCGGTACTCTGGGATTCATGATCCCGCCCAGCCTGGGTTTCGTGGTTTACGGCATCCTCACCGAGCAGTCGATCGGCCGACTCCTGGTGTCGGGATTCCTGCCCGGATTTCTGCTGGCGGGGGCCTACATCGCGGTCATCATCGTCTGGGTGTGGCTGCGGCCCGCGGCCGCGCCGTCCGAGTTCCGGCCGGTCGGCCTTCGGGAAAAAATAACGGCCATGGGTCGGGTGTGGGAGCTCATCGCGGCATTTCTGCTCGTCATGGGGGGCATCTATCTGGGCGTCTTCACCCCGACCGAAGCCGGCGCCGTCGGCGCCTTTTTCCTGTTTGCGGCGGCCGTCTGC
>AMWB02067651.1_pt1 | contig 12922 bp, 13 predicted proteins | sample 200311 | NCBI WGS metagenome assembly AMWB02 (sample SAMN02737377, study PRJNA173069) | bioreactor metagenome | biome: anode biofilm in microbial fuel cells | place: USA: California | collected 2010-12-16 | reverse complement strand
GGGTGTTAACAGGTCACAGTTTATGGCTGAGACCACTGAACTCTCCCTTGAACCAACCTCATGGCTCAAGACATCCTTTTCATGGTCAACCGCACGACTGGAGAGCATCGTAAGCGGTGACGAATTCTACAACGGTCACATCTTCAGAAATGTAACAACGGTTCAGTTTACAAGGAAACTCCTTGTAAGGGGCATCGGGCAGTATAACACTTTCAGCAACTCATTTAATATCTATCCCCTGGTGAGTTATAAGTTCAACGCTTTTACGATGTTCTGTGCGGGCATGACCCAGGATTACCAGCAATACAACCTTGATGAGAGTAATTTTTACAAAACAACCGGGCACCAGTATTTTGTAAAGCTGCAATATCTTTTCAACCTGTAAAAACAGCAATAGCAGGGCAAATACAACTGAAGTACAAAACTGGTGATTTAATAAGTGTATAATTCACATTTTTTACTTATTTTTAACAAATTAATGGTCTGAACGGGATACGGTACTTTAGCAATATCTCGTATTTTGGACCTCGGGAATTATTAAAACTGCTTCGTTCATTGATGAAAAAACATTTAAAAAGAGACTGATTATGAAAATTAACCGGCTGTTTGTTGGAATTGTATTGAGTATATGTGCGTTGGGGAGCGCTCCCGCCGTAGCACAGGACGGTGACCAGATTTTAGACGGAATCGGTGAAACCGGACTGATTTCACGTTACCAGTTCAAAGGTGATGTGAGGGACTGGTCACGTAATAATTTGCATGGCATCATGCAGGGGACCGACTTCAGGTTCATGCCTGACAGCCTCTTCGGCAACGTCCTTGCCATTTCGGGCGAAAGCGAAACCTATATCTCCATCCCCAGCGAGGCAGTATCCGGTGAAGAATCGCTTACCATCAGCGGCTGGATTTACCTTCGCTCTGCGAAAAGCGGACAGGTGTTTTTCGATTTCGGCAAAAGCGACAAATCGCACCTCTTCGCTGCACCCGCAGGAACGAAGGATAAGCCCGGACTGCAGACAGCGCTTGTGGCCGGATCACAGGTCTATACCACCTCCTATGATGCAGTGCCCCTGAACAAATGGTGCCACCTGGCAGTGGTCCTTGACATCCCGGCGAAGACCATGAGTACATATCTCAATGGCGCGCTGGTCGTTGAGGTTAAGGATGTGGCATTGGAACTGTCACAGCTGTTTGATACTGATTCAGAGAAAAATAACCAGCTCTATATTGGCAAATCAATCGGTGGTGAGAATGCTTTTCTGAATGCAAAGCTCTCCGACTTCCGCATTTATCGTATACCCCTGACACAGAGGCAGATTGGGAGAATATACTTCACCGCGCTCAGAGGTGGTAATCCGCAGGCAGGGCGAAGAGGCCAGGCTGAACAGAATCTGCCGGTGTTTCCTGCAACAACGCCACAGCTCTACAATGCATTTCTTGTCAGCGTACCTGACACGCAGGTGGAGACAACTGTGGGACACCTCCCCAGGATGCCCCGCTATGTGAAAGGTGTTTACAGCGGTGGCGTAGAGGGCCCGGATGTAAGGGTGATATGGCCGGCACCCGGGGATAACAGCCAGGTGCTTGCCCCCGGTACATACACTGTAACAGGAAAAGTTGCCGGCACAAGCCTGCAGCCAAAGGCGGTGGTCACGGTGGTGGCTGCCGCGGAGCCTGCTGCGCCGCACCGTACGCTCGAGGCCTTCAGGCTTGACCAGGTAACACTGAACACTGACATCCATGATCACAAGACGAAGTTCATCGAGAACCGTGACAAGTTTATTACCGGTCTTGACGCCACCAACCCTGACAATTTCCTCTATATGTTTCGCAATGCCTTCGGTCAGAAGCAGCCCGAGGGAGCCAAGCCGCTCGGCGGTTGGGACAGCCAGGAGACCAAACTTCGCGGTCACGCAACGGGACATTACCTCAGCGCCATCGCACAGGCCTATGCCAGTACCGGCTACGATGCTGAGCTGCAGGCCGGATTCGCCGGCAAGATGGATTATATGGTGAATACCCTTTATGACATGGCGCAGATGTCGGGACAGCCCCGTACGGCCGGAGGAGAGTATGTATCAGATCCAACAGCCGTTCCCCCCGCAGCGGGAAAAACAGGTTACGATTCAGACCTGAGCGTGGAGGGGATACGCACTGACTACCAGAACTGGGGCAAGGGATTTATAAGCGCCTATCCGCCTGACCAGTTCATAATGCTGGAGAAGGGAGCCACCTATGGCGGCTCGAATGCGCAGATATGGGCGCCTTACTACACACTGCACAAGATCATGGCCGGGCTGATGGATATCTACGAGGTCAGTGGCAATGAGAAGGCGCTGAAGATAGCAACAGGTATGGGCGACTGGGTTTATGCCCGTCTCAGCCTGCTACCGAAAGAGACACTTATAAGCATGTGGAACAGGTATATTGCCGGGGAATTCGGCGGCATGAATGAGGCGATGGCGCGGCTGTCACGCATCACCGGCGAGCCCAGTTACCTGAAGGCTGCGCAACTGTTTGACAATATCAGGCTGTTCTACGGCGATGCCGAACACGCCCATGGTCTTGCAAAGAATGTGGATATGTTCCGCGGGCTGCATGCCAACCAGCATATTCCCCAGATTGTCGGGGCGATAGAGATTTATCGTGATACCGAATCCCCGGAGTATTATAGCATAGCTGACAACTTCTGGGATATGGTAACCCATGATTACATGTACAGCATCGGTGGTGTTGCGGGAGCACGCAATCCGAACAATGCCGAGTGTTTCACCGCGCAGCCGGCCACCCTGTATGAGAACGGTTTCTCCGCCGGCGGGCAGAATGAGACCTGCGCAACATATAACATGCTCAAGCTGACCGGCAACCTCTTCCTCTTCAACCAGGATGCAGCACTGATGGATTACTACGAGCGCGGGCTGTACAATCACATCCTCGCCTCGGTGGCGGAACACAACGCCGGGAACACCTATCATGTGCCCCTCCGGCCGGGTTCAATGAAGGGGTTCGGCAATGCGGAGATGGATGGCTTCTCATGCTGTAACGGAACAGCCCTGGAGAGCAGCACGAAGCTCCAGAACTCGATCTATTTCAGGAGTGCCAACAACCAGGCGTTGTATGTAAACCTGTATGTGCCGTCGACGCTGACATGGAGTGAAAGGAATATTACAGTGACGCAGGCAACTGCTTATCCGAAGGAAGACAGGACGCTGCTGACCATCAGCGGCAAGGGTAAGTTTGACCTCAACGTGCGCGTACCCCATTGGGCAACCAAGGGATTCTTCGTTAAGATCAACGGCAAGGATATGAAGGTTGATGCTGTGCCCGGAAGCTACCTGACACTGAGCCGTAAGTGGAAGAAGGGTGACACTGTTGAACTGCGGATGCCGTTCAGTTTCTACCTCGAGCCTGTTATGGATCAGCAGAACATTGCGAGCCTGTTCTATGGGCCGGTGCTGCTGGCAGCGCAGGAGCCCGAGGCGAGGACGGAGTGGCGCAAGGTGACGCTGGATGCCTCAGACATCAGCAAGTCAATCACCGGTGACCCCTCAAAGCTTGAGTTTATGATTGACGGCGTGGTGTACAAGCCTTTCTTTGATACTTACGGGAGGCATTCGGTGTACCTGGATGTGACACTTAAATAGTTTTCTGGTCAAGCGGCAGTGGAAACCCATAGTCAGGGTTCTTCCTGCAGAAAGATCTACAGTAAGCCCGGGATCAGAGTGATTCCGGGCTTTTCTTTCAGGGTGTGGCAACCAGCGTAATACCCGTCAGATCTGCCTTGCCCTGTTTAAGGAATTCGTATGCCATCCTGTCTGGATAACAACCTGTTCCGCTTTCCTTGAGCCAAGCTATGCACAATACTCTGGCTGAACAAATTTAACTTCAGGCTGCGGCGGTTTCTGCTCGTTCGCAATCTTCTGCATCCGCCATCGCGTGATGTCAGGCTGGTAATCGGTGATGTCATCCTCCATGATCAGTTATCAGGTGAGAGTGATCTGTCGGCTGTTTCTGCCAGGCTGAGATCGCTCACCTATAGCCTTGGCAGACAAGTCAAAGATTCCTGACAGAGCGATCTGTTCTGCATAAAGCTACCCGGCACAGGCTTCAGGCCTGGTCAGGACAGATACTGTTGGCTTCCCGGGGATTTGTTCGATAATCTCTTCAGGCAGAAAGAGGTAACTATGAATTTTTTCTTCAGGGTTCCGGATCACTTCGAGCAGGAATTCGAAATTCCTGCCGGATATGCAGGTGTGGTTTTCGCCGGACCTATGCGTGATACATACACTGACCCTCAGACGGGTAAGCGTTATTACAAGGGAACCCACCTGCTGCCTGAAATCATTTACGGTTATCCGGATCATCAGCCATGGGCGTAGATTTTCGGAGGTATCGACAGAACGATGATGGTCAACAGGGAGTGTCTGGAAATGCCGTCTTCGGATGAATATCCCGGGGGGAGAAAATCACTGCATTGTAAGAAGCAATCACTATACCCCCATAACTGTCACCATGCCTGATGACGGTGAGACTATAGAGATGTTTTCAACGATAAGTTTCAACACTGAGAACCTGATTCAGGTGTATGAAAGACCTGACAACACCCCATACACTCAGGATGACTGGTTCATCTATGCGCCCGATTACTGGGAGAGGATCAATGTAACCCTGGAGATTCGATGATGGTATTGCCAGCCTCCGGACTCCGGGGAAGCATTGAATGACCTCACCCCTTTCCTCCGTCCCCCGGGTCCTTCAGGGATGACCCGCTTGCATTTACGGCTCTGACAAATATTATCACGAAGGTAACCAGGCGTAGATCAGGGGACCGCATGGAATAGTTACTTTTTCAGCTCACTCAGCTCAAGGGTGTAGTCGTATTGCAGGTCTTCGTGAAGGACGGACACCTTCCTGATGATTGTGTCAATCTGGCGGTTATAGAGATTCATCAGGGCCGCATTCTTTTGTATCGGAGGTGAGAGGCTCTTCAGCCGGGCACAGAAGTGAAGCAGCAGCTCCACCTCAGTCTGTTTCTTCTGGGAGTACCTGATGTACTTCCTGGTGTTCTTCAGTATCTTCCTGACACTCTTCCTGATAAAGTAATAGCTCGTCCTGTTGATCTGAGCAAACTCCTCATCCATCTCCTTCTTTACCCTCTGCACATACGTCAGTTCGTCGGAAGATTCGAAAAGCAGGTAAGTCAGCAGCTCCTTGTTCTCCTTTTTGAATCGCGCAAGGCGAAGACAAAGATCGCGCAGCTCCTTGGGGGTGCGGTAGGTCAGTTCCTGGCTTAGCTCCTTTAGCGTTACAGACTTCATTTGCGTGGCAGCTGATGCTGTAATACAAAGGTAAGATAATAATTGCCCGGAGCCCGGAGCCCGGAGCCTCAACATGATGTTACCGGTTCGGATCGGATGACAACTGCTTCGCCGTAAGGCAAAAAAACTTATCAACGCCGGACGGTGGATATTTTTTATCTCTGCTAAAAATTCCCCACAAAGAAAATTTATTTAATATTGACGGCTGATCCTGATGTTTGTCGGAATAGCGAATCAGGGGCCTCTAAATGACTGATAAATACTTCACCGGGTTTGACAATGAGAAATACCTCCGGGAGCAGACTGCTGCCATCCTTGAGCGTGTAAACCGTTTTAACAACAAGCTGTACCTCGAGTTCGGGGGTAAGCTGCTGTATGACCTCCATGCATCGAGGGTGCTGCCGGGCTTTGACCCGAATGTCAAGATGCGGCTGCTGCAGATGCTGAAGGATAAGACCGACGTGATTCTCTGCATCCATGCAGGCGATATCGAGAGGAAGAAGGTACGGGCAGATTTCGGGATTACCTACGACGCAGATGCTCTCAAAACAATTGACGACTTCAGGGAATGGGGTATAGAGGTGACAGCTGTGGTGATCACCCGATACACTGGTCAGCAGCCGGCGAAGGCGTTCAGGAACAAGCTGGAGCACAGGGGTGTAAAGGTTTATACCCACTCTCCCACCCGGGGCTACCCTACCGATGTGGATCTGATAGTGAGCGACGAGGGTTACGGTGCCAACGAGTACATAAAGACAACTCACCCTATAGTTGTTGTGACAGGGCCAGGACCGGGCAGCGGCAAGCTGGCCACCTGCCTGTGCAACCTCTATCATGAGTACCGCCGGGGTGTCAAGGCTGGGTATGCCAAGTTTGAGACCTTTCCTATCTGGGACCTTCCAATTGATCATAAGGTGAACATAGCATATGAGGCCGCCACCCTTGATCTGAAGGACGAGGTACTGGTTGACAGCTACCATCTCAAGACCTATGGCGAGAATGTTGTTAACTACAATCGCGATATCGAGGCTTTTCATCTTTTGAAGAGGATCCTGGAGAAGATTACCGGCGGAGAGTCTATGTACCAGTCGCCCACCGATATGGGAGTTAACCGTGCTTCATCGGGCATCGTTAATGATGCTCTGATCCAGGAGGCCGCCCAGCAGGAGATCATACGCCGTTACTTCAGGTGCAATGTGGAGTATGCCATAGGGCTGGCCGAGAAGGAGGTGCTTGATCATGCCCTTAAGATCATGGGTAAGGTAGGCGCGAAGCCTGAGGACCGCAAGGTGGTGTTGCCGGCAAGGAAGGCTGCCGCCGGGGCGGAGAAAGGTGGCAAGGGCAATGCGGGGATCTTCAGCGGAGCAGCAATTGAGCTCGCAAACGGTAAGATTATTACCGGGAAGAACTCACCGCTGATGCATGCTGCATCAAGTCTTGTGTTGAATGCCACAAAGCACATGGCGGGATTGCCTGACAGTCTGCTGCTGCTGCCAAAGAACCTGATCGATTCGGTTACCTACCTGAAAAAAGATATCCTCAACGGCAAGGAGGTCAGCCTCGACGTGGAGGAGACGCTCATACTGCTGAGTATCAGCGCTCTGTCCAATCCTGCCGCACAGGCTGCCCTGGAGCAGCTGACACTGCTGCGTGGCTGTGAGGTACATCTTACGCATATCCCCACTCCGGGTGACGAGGCAGGGTTGCGAAAGCTGAATGTGAATGTGACGTGTGATCCGGAATATTCGAGCAAAAGTCTGTTTGTGTCCTGAAAACGGAACAATTCTTGATCCTCCACGAGGAATTATTGTCACTCTATACCGTTGTTCTACAATTCTTCCACCTCTACCAGGTGGCAGATATATGGTCTGCATCAGTATACAATTCTTAATGCGTTACGGGCAGAATCGTCGCAGACGATCAGGAATTGTAACTGGCGTGGGTTATCTCTTTGGCACCCCGACGTAATACAAATCAAACCCGCCCTTTCCTCCCGGCCGGTCGGAGGAGAATATCATCAGGTCATTCACATACCACTCCCCTGTGGGCACCACAAAAGGTCTGTATTCGTCATATTCCGTGTTTATGTCTCCGCCGAGGTTGACCGGGGCAGACCATGCCGAACCGTTGTAAACCGAATACCACAGGTCAAAGCCTCCAAATCCGCCCTCGCGGTCTGAGGCAAACACCATCACATTCCCGCTGATATACGGACACTTGTCATCGGCGATGCTGTTCAGAACAGATGATCTTATGACTGAAGCGGTGGCCGACTCACTTATCAGCTTTCCCTCTTCGCCAGCGGCAAAATAGATGTCATATGAACCGTCGCGGTCAGACATGAAATAAGCCGTTTCCCTGCCCGCCATGGCGCCATGGTGAAGGGAAAGATAGCCTTCGTTATGCTCTGTGTTCAGCGGCGTCAGCGCAAACGGATCTCCGGATGAAGTGAATTCACCGTCTCCGAAATCGTAACCGCAACAGTAAATATCAAGGTTTCCGCCGGGGTCGCTGCTGTAGAAGAAACGCCTGTCCTCTCCTTCTTTATACCATGGAAAATAGTAAGGAAAATCACTTGTCAGGTAGGGGCCTAACTCATTATTACCGGTGTTTACTGCTTCAAGCAGTCCGTATCCATTCGAAACAGTGCTCATCTCGAACTCGCCGCTCACCAGGTCAGATACAATATGGCCCCCGTAGGATACAAAGTCAAAATCTTCCCCGAACGAGTTCCTGTTTGATGAAAATATCAGGCTGAATGTCATCTCGGTCCAGGAGAGCTGCAAATTGGAATTGTAATCGTCGTAGGTCGAGTTGACTGAAGAAAAATTCACAGGCACCGGGGGAATTATCCCTTTGTCATAGTTCAGCCTGCTGCCGTTGCATGAGGTTAATAAAAGGGGGATAATCAGAAAATATAGTGATCTTTTCATAGCGCGGGAGTCTTAAGGTTCATGACAAAGCCTATATTGATATTCGCGTGGTTCATAGGCATCTGGAAGTTGCCGTCAGGAGCTGTTTCATCTATGAAACCAGATGACATGCCATTCAGGGTGCCATTGAGTGACACACCGTATCGTTCATTCAGCCAGTAGTTTATCTTCAGGCCCATGCTTGCCACAGCGCCACGGCCGGCATTTCTCGTCACGCTGTTTATCACTCCAAACTCGGAGTTGGTCACGAGCAGGTTTGGGTGCATGGCCACGCCGTATCCAAGGTGGAAGAGCAGCATCACTTCGGTATTGCTGAACTCAGGAGTTTTAAGGGTGAAGCCGACGAGGAATTTCATTATCTGGTAGTTGCCTGCGGTGACCTCGTTGGTGCCATATCCGTTCAGTGTACGGTCATACTCAGACTGGTAAGCCTTTTCATTGAAGAATATACTGGTATAGCTGATGGATGATGAAAAACCGAATATTTTGCCGTAATAGAGATATTCTGCTTCGAGGTTCGGTCCCAATGAGGCGAATCCGGCATCCCAGGTAAAGTATTTGACCGCAAACTCATCAAGCGGTATTGAGACGCCGGTACTGGCGCCAAAGACGCTCTTCGCGGGTATTTTCTGCGGCAACACAGTGACGGCAGGTAACAAGAGAACCAGGAGAACCAGGGTTAGTCTTTTCATTTCAGTAGAATTTAACCGGTCAGTTACAGAGTAATCGCATTAATGCCGCAAAAAATGAACCAATGTGCTACTTGTTTCAGAAACTTTTTTAGCCTGTCAGGCTAAATCATTGCTGCTTAATTCGGTTATGGAGTTCTAGTCGGTTTTGCCGGACTTCATTATCCGGACAGTAAAGTGCGGCTGACCGTTGATCAGCACACGGCAGAAGAATATGCCGTCACGGATGTCTGAAAGGTCGGCAGTCAGGATATTTTCACCCCGCTCGATCTGTCTGTCCGCTACGGTCTTCACGAGCCTGCCGGTGACATCGTGGAGCCGTACCTCGCATCGGCCTGCCTCTTCTGCATTAAAACGAATGTAGCCTTCCACCTTCACCGGGTTTGGATAAAATGTTGCCTGGCCCGGGGTGTTCATGCGGCTCACACCTGTCAGTCCAGTCTCAAAGCATCCCAGGTCAGGAGCTGTGCCTGAAAAGGGGAGGCCCAGATTGACACCTGCGTCAATCAGATCACTGCCCGCTGCCAGGTGCATGTATTCTATATGCGGCAGGCTGCCGTCGGACTTCCTCGGGCCGGTGGCGCCTGTAGTATCAGTGCTGCGAAAGTCAGCCGCAGTGACCGCGAAAGGCGGGAGCCAGCTGTTTTTCTCCTGTACCGCGAAGGCGGCCAGTTCAACAGTGCCACCGAGCTCGGCGCAGTTCTTAAGAGTGAGTGTTTTGCCTGCATCCAGCTCAGTTTTGATCCGGTAGTTGGCAACAAGGTTTCCGTGTCCGGTGCAGTTGTAAAGGGTCATCGACCCCCTGTTGCTGTTCTGGTCGAATCCCTTCGCCTTATTGCCAAAGGCGAGGCAATTCTTAAGTATGAAGTTATGCGCCAGGGTTTTGTCATCGCTCCCTCCCATCTTGAAGCCGTTGCCGTTGGCGTTTGCACCGGCGTCAGTGCCATCCTCCCGGTACCCGTTCCGGAAAGACCAGCAGTTCTCGAGTGTGGTGGAAACATCGTTCGCTCCGCGCAGATAGCCATCCCAGCCATCATCGCAGTTTAGCCATGCCCTGCATCCGACAAATTTGTTCCCGCTGCCCACGGTGAGCTTCGGCGCGAAGCCGTCAGCATCGCCGTAATCTGTTGGATCGGCATTGTAATAGGAGTCGCAGTTGACGATGCTGTTGTTTGAAGCACCGTTGTCAAGCTGAAGGCCGCTGTCGCGATTGCGCCAGAAACTGCACAGCTCGATTATGTTATTGTTCCCTCCGGTGATAAGCATTCCGTTGTCGCCGGCTCCGGTGACGCCAAGGCCTTTGATGTGCCAGTAGCTGCCGGTCAGGACTACGCCCCTGTTGCCGAAGGCCTGTGTGGTGAAATCCAGCACCGGTCTCTCACCCGGGTAGGCAAGCAGCGATATGGGTGCATTCTCCGAGCCGCTCTTGCCCAGGGTGATTGTAACTGTCAGGTTGTAAGTGCCGCCGCGGACGTAGATGGTCTCTCCGGCTTGCACCACTGTCTCCGCTTTGGTGATGGACTTGAAGGGACTGGTGAGGGTGCCGGTGTTTGAGTCGGAGCCGGTAGTAGAGACATAATATGGCTGGGATATGGCCACGACGGATGTAACGGACAGGAATGCCAGAATAATGATCAGATTATAGGCTGCTCTCCTCATTACTGTTCCATAAGAAAGATTAATTTCTGCCGGCCCTGAGAAGGGCGACCCGAACCCCGAGCATACGCTGGTTCTCCTCATCCGAGGTGGCCGGGTCTTTCATCTGGAGGAAGGTAGCGCAGGGCAGCTCGGCACAGTCGCCGCAATCTTTATAGCCCCTCTTGTTCACCGCGCAGTCGTAGAGCGGGCATACCTTTGTCGGCATCATCTCTATTGCCCAGAAGGTGGCGCCTCTGACATTACGGCATCCGGTGCAGGTTTTGTTGTAGAACTCGCATTCATCGCATTTGAGTCCGCAGGTGCTTAGTATCATGACATCGTGATTTTGATGCAAGATACACAGAATACTGCCTTTGTGGATAATTGGAGGCGTGGAATCATTGATGTTTTGGATGGAGGACTCCTGTTATTGTACCTTGCATAACTATCAGTTATGCTTGCGCAGGGCAAGCCGGTTAGTGCTCCGGGTGGAATATGAGTCACGCCTGCGCGGGCCGAGCCGGTGGCGGTTACGGGCCACGAGGCGGTAAAAAAAATCGCGGATAACAGCCGGGACAATTTTCAGTGAATAGAATAGCTTCCAGCCGTGTCCCATATCTCTGAGAATACCAAGTACGGCGGTTGAACGCAGCAGGAATTTCCCCTCCTTAGCATAAACAACCGTATCGAGCTCGTCTTCGGTAAGCCCGGCAGAACGAAGAAGGCCTCTTCCCTCTTCTGACTGAAGCGGGACGAACCGGAACTGCTTTTGCCTGTCGCGCCTGCGTATGAAACTCACCTGGCTGTTGCACAGGGCACAATCACCGTCATACAAAATCATACTGCTCACAAATTATTAACATTAATCTTCATAAAAGGTTCCGGGACCCGGTGACATGTTTTCTAACCATGGCATTCAACATCGCCTGAGCAAACAAGGCAATTCTTCCAATTCCCGGCGGAATACATCAGGCCCTGCCACCTCCTCTGAGAGACACTTCGCAGTTGCAACTGTGATCATCCGAAGAAGAAAGTCAAACTGCTATTGGAAAAACTCCGATTTTTTTTCATTATCTTTCTCGGGTTAAACGGCTGATTCTTATATGACTGATATTCAGACACTCTACCAGGAAACAATCAAGTTTGCTGCGGAAAAACACGCATCGCAAAAGGTAAAAGGATCGAAATTACCCTACATTGTTCACCTGAGCAACGTTGCGATGGAGATATTCATGGCTGCCCGGAAGACTCACGGTTTTGATCTCGGATATGCGCTTCAGGTGGCTCTGTTGCATGACACCATTGAGGATACCCCGACCACCCGCGTGGAGTTGGAGAAGGTGTTCGGGAAGGATATTGCCGACGCAGTCTGGGCGCTGACCAGGGACTCAAGGCTCCTTGAGGACTACAGGCTCTCCGACAGCCTGGCGAAGACCAAAAAGTGCCCCAGGGAGGCATGGGCCGTTAAGCTGGCTGACAGGATAACCAACCTGCAGGCTCCGCCTAAAAGTTGGACCAAGACCCACATAAGGGATTACCTGTACGATTCTCAGCAGATCCTTGCTGCCCTGCACGGCGCGAACGAGTACCTGGAGAAGAGGCTGGAACAGAAGATCGAGGAGTACAATCACTACCTGCAGCCGGCACAGAGGTCAGGTTTGGTGAAGGTCTGAGCAGGCTGGCAAAGCTGATTCTCTGTTTTATCATTATTCTATTACTTACAGTTTTCTAAATTACTGCCAGGAGTAACTGGCACAGGCTGTTAGTTCTCAGCCCGGATCAAACATTTGTCCGGCATAGTTGTTTAACCATCAGAAAACAAAAAAATGCAGGATCAATATAATCGCAATAATCTTGGAGGCTCCTCCTCCCCTTACCTGAGGCAGCACTCCGGTAACCCGATCTGGTGGCAGGAATGGAACAGCGAGACCCTTGCATATGCCGCAGCTGAAAATAAACCGCTGTTTGTCTCGGTTGGTTATGCCACATGCCACTGGTGCCATACCGTGATGTCATTCACTCCTCCGGAGCAGGAGGCACCTGCTGCTGACGCAGAGCGACTGACTGAGAGTCTCGGTGAGTATTTTGACCATGAACAGGGCGGTTTCGGCGCAGACCATACCAGTCTGATTTTTACAACATCAACGTGCTGCTCACAGAGGATCTCTTCCATCTCTATACAACCAGGGAACCGCTTCCGTGGAGTGAAATCCCGGTCAACTCGCTGCAGAAGCGCGGCGAGCCGGAGACAATATGCCATAACAGGACCTGCAGGGCTTTCAGGCCGAAGCCCTAAGTTGGCAATTGGTTGCAATAGCTCGTAGCACTTTCGGCTCGTAATCCT